>Ga0082212_10000287_pt1 | contig 73059 bp, 41 predicted proteins | sample TergutNt197P3_FD_71548 | JGI IMG/M metagenome (GOLD analysis project Ga0082212, IMG submission 71548) | Neocapritermes taracua P3 segment gut microbial communities from Petit-Saut dam, French Guiana - Nt197 P3 | ecosystem: Host-associated > Arthropoda: Insects > Digestive system > Gut ...
GCCGGGCGATATTGTTCGATTTGCCCGTGGCGGACTTTGGCGCGGATCGCTCAAGCCTAAGTCGGGCGCCGCCGGAGCGCCTATCACCTATACCTGTTACGGCTCGGAAGAACTACCCAAACCGCGTCTTTACGGTTCAAAATCACTCAACAAACCATCAGATTGGGTTCAAATCGACGCACAACGCTGGCGCACTGCAGAGCCGGCAAGCGACCCCACGGTAAAACTGACACATTCCGATGTCGGGAATCTTATCTTCGACGGGAATCGTGCAGGCATCAAACGCTGGTCGAAGGAACAACTGACTTCAGACGGGTACTTCTGGTTCGATCTCCACTCGCGCTACCTCTGGATAGCCAGCACCGGCAATCCGGCGGAAACATACCGCGAGATTGAAGCCGCCTTGCGACGCAGTTACATTATTGATCTGAGCGGCGTGCATCACGCCGTGTTTTCCGGTCTCGATTTACGGTACGGTGCATCCCACGGATTCGGCGGATCGAATAATGCGCATGTCACCATTCGCGACTGCGACATTTCATGGATTGGCGGCGGACACCAGTCTTCACGGCCTGATGGCGTGCCCGTTCGATACGGCAATGGTATTGAGTTTTGGGCGAACGCGCACGACCATCTCGTCGAGGGGTGCCGTTTGTGGGAAATATACGATGCGGCCCTGACGAATCAGGGCATGGGCAAAAACGAACAGCTGAACATCACTTACCGCAACAACCTCATCTGGAATTGCGAATATTCATTCGAGTACTGGAACCGCGACGAAGAATCGGTTACCGACAACATCGTATTTGTCAACAACACTTGCCTCAACGCAGGTTACGGGTGGGGACACGCGCAACGGCCCGACCCGAACGGACGTCATCTGATGTTTTATGAAACGACAGCAAAAACTACGAATTTCACTATCAGGAATAATATGTTCGCCTATTCGACCGAATCAATTCTTCGAGTTGACTCCCGACGGGGGGAAGAACAAAGCGTAGAAATGAGCGATGCGGCGCAAAAAAGCGGTGAACAGGGAATTGCGTGGATAAGGAACTTGGACGTCGACGACAACATCTGGTTTCAGCATCCTGATGAAAACCGCTTGCTTGTTGTCTGGCAAGCTGAAAAGATCAACGACTTCCGCCTCTATCAGGAAAAGTCGGGATTAGACCTGAACAGTTTATGTTTCAAAGCACAACGCACGTTCACCCTCCTTTCGCCGCCGGCTGCGCGTACGAGCGGCAGCGTCGCGCTCGTCTGGCATAAGCCGGAAAGCAGGCAGGTCGCCTGCTATCAGGTCTTTATGAATGAAAAAATGCACGGTATCGTTGCATGTACCGACTATACGGCGGAGGGACTGAAACCGGATACGGAGTATGGCTTTTTTGTCCGCGCCCTCGACGAAAAAGGCGCCGTCTTGTTTGAAAGCAACCGCGTGACGGTCACCACCAAGCCCGCGCCCGACATCTTCAACATCATCAACTATGGCGCCCTGCCCGACGGGAATACGGTCAGTACCGGGGCGATACAACAAGCGATAAACGCCTGCACGCCGGGTGGCGTCGTTTATATTCCGGAGGGTGACTTTTTATCCGGCGCGATTTTCCTGAAAAGCGACATGACGCTTTTGATCGCAAAAAACGGACGCCTCACCGGAACGGCAAACGCAGCGGATTACCCGATTGTGGACAATGCGAAAGTCGGCAGAAGAGAAACGAGCCACGCAAGCCTGATCAATACGGTTGACAACAACGGGAACCGCTTGCACGACATCACGATCATGGGCGAAGGGGTTATCGACGCGAACGGCATGAAGCTGATGGCCGAAGAGGTCAGAAACAAAATCGACAGAAGGGGACGCGCGCTATTCCTGTGCAATGTAGACCGACTGTACCTGAAGGACATCACGGTGCGACAATCACCGTCGTGGTGCGTCCACATGGTTTTGTGCAACGATATTGCCGCAAACAACATCAAGATACACACGCGTTTCGACGAGTTCGGGCGCCTGTACAAAGGTATTCATAACGGCGACGGCATCAATCCGGAGTATTGCAAGGATGTGTTTATCTTCCATTCAAGGATTGCCAGCCAGGACGACTGTATCGCCATCAAGGCCGGGCGCGACGAGGTAGGCAGGGCCATGGGGGTTTCGACGGAGAATATACGGATCACGAACTGCGTGTTTGAAAGCGGCTTCGGCGTGGCGGTGGGCAGCGAAATGTCGGCATGCGTGCGCCACGTGCTCGTCCAGGACTGCGTGTTCAAGAACGCGTACAGCATCGGTACGGTGAAAGGCCCGCGCGGTCGCGGTGGCGTTGTCGAAGACATCGTGTACGCCGACTGCGTCCTGTCGAACCACGACCCTGCCTACAAGGACTGCGAATGGTTTCGGGGCGCAATCAATATTGATAATTTCTATAGCTTCGTCGAATATGACGTGGATAAAGCCGAAGAGTTTTCCGAAAAGACACCGGTATTTCGCAACATCACCTTTCGCAATATCGTTATCGATACATCAACGGGCAACGCCATTTTCATGTCGGGATTGCCGGAAAGTCCCTTGCGCAACATTAGGCTTGAGAACGTCACGGCTATCGGCAAAACCGGATTGAAGGCTTATCACATCGATGGATTGACATTGAAGAATGTGAGCGTAACCGCCCGCGAAGGGAATGCGCTGTTTTTTCACAACGTGAAGCATTCGCGGGAGGAGTAAGGTGGCTTATATTACGTGAAATTTATGAGTTTTCAGACAGACACTATTTACTATCTCCTTAATACTTTTTTGAAGCGGCCAATCGATTCCTCAAAAGGGGGCATTTCAAATACCTCCAGCCTTTCGAAAATAATTAATCCTCAAAAATTTCGTATTCTTTTTTGCCGATGAACAGAATAACGGCTTTTTTCAGGTCTTTTCTGTCTTTCATTAGGGTGGAAATGCCGTAGTCGTGTAGCTGTTTTTTGGCTTCGAGGCGATACGGTTCCAGCTTTTTAACGCTTGCCTTGAGGTATTTGAGCTCGAATATCCATTCGTATTTCACTTTAGGCGTTAGCTGTCTGCGATGCAGGAAGATGTCGATATAGCCGCTGTCGGTCTCCGTCTCGCTGACCGGAATGTAAATGTTACTTTGAAACATAAGAGTCAGCAACATTATTTTTATGTACTTCTCGTCGAACTGCTGCAGGTCTCGGTTCGAGAGTCTGTTGAAAATGTTCCGGCTGACGTAGTCTATGAACTCCTTTGCCTTCCCTTCGAGCGCCAGCGCCCTGACCGACCGGTCGAGTTCGGACGTGTTGATGACAAAAGCGGCTTCCTCCTGTGCCATTCGTAGGATGTATTCCCAGAATACCGTCCTGATGGCGTAATTGGGTATGCAGAGGCGGACTTTGCCAAAATCCGGCTTGTCGATGGTTAGCAGCCCCATGTAGAACAGCAGCGATACAAACTGTTCGTTGTCGTGAATGATGTCAATGGGGAACGCGGTCTGGATGGTCGACACGACACCTCCGTCTTTGACGATTTGCAGGAGCATGTCGCGGTTGGCCTCGTGCCGTATCAGGCGCTGCAGGCGACCGTAGTCCATCTTCAGGTTGGGGTCGATGATGCTTTCGGGAACCTTCCGATTGTCAATAATCTGACTGAAAAAATAAAGCATCATCGAGGGGTTGTATATCCGGTCGGTGGCATCCTTATTGAAAAGATACCCGTTGTAGTATGACTCCATATCCACAGTGATGAGGTCGCGGCTGACGCCCGTTTCATCCATCAGCCATTCCACCTCCGTGTGGGTGAAACCCATCATGCTGTTGTACCGCTCCTCAACAGTGAGAATGGCGGCAATGTTGAACCCGCTTATGAGGTTGTCGAGCATCACGGGCGAAATGCCGGTGATGAAGATACGGTCGACCACTTCAGAAGCGCCTATCTTGAGCGTTTCGTAGAAATCGCGCACTAAACCGTTTGCCTGTACCATCTTTTTGTATACATCCTCCACACCCATAGCAAGCAGGTCGTTGGCGAAATGGTCGTACTCGTCGATGATGACGAATATTTTGACGTTGGCTATCTGTGCCACGCCGAAAGCGACCTCCAGCGACCTGATACCCATTTTTTCCTCTTTTATATCCTTTATCCATGTTTCGGCGTGCTCGAAAATAGACTCGTATCTTTTCAGGAACTTCTGTACCGTCAACTGTACTTTTCCGTTAAAGGATTTTATGAAAATATCGGGATTGGAGGTATCCAGACCTGAAAAATCGAACTTCATGACGGCATAGCCGTTTTTGCGCGGCGTCGGGTTATCGCCGATGTACAGGCCACCGAACAGTTCCTGAAAACGGTCGGCACAAAACATGTCATAATAATACGACAGCATGGAAATGAACAGGCTTTTGCCGAACTTGCGCGGACGGATGAAAAACTGCCGCTTGTTGCTTTCCTTTTCCAGCATTTCAATATAACGTGTCTTATCCACGTATGCGTAATTTTCCGTGCGGACGGATGCGAAATTCTGTTCACCGTAAGGCAGTTGTTTGAATATTTTTACTGACATGACATTTGAATTGAGAATTGAAAATTTTATGCAAAGATAGCGTTTTTATTCGTGAGCTCAAAAAAAATCATTACCTTTGCACGTAAAAATCTTTTAAATTAAAATATTATGAATCAGTTTACGAAAAAACGCTTTGTATTAACAGGAATCCTGTTCTTTTCCTGTTTGATGTACGGTTATAGCCAGACATCTAAAAATGAACAGCCTGACCCGCCCGTTGTCAGGGGATTTATGATGAGCGGATCGTTCACGGCAGCCGATTGCAAAGATGCAAAAGCATGGGGCGCCAATGTGATTCGCATGCAGCTGTCGCCCGTTTCTTTTGCTTCCCGAAGCGGAAAAAGCCTGTGGGAGGCATGGCCTGCCTATTTGGACAGAATAGAAACACAAATGCGCTATGCCATAGATGCAGGTCTTAAAGTCGTGATCGACCTCCATCAGCCGCCTTTTGAAAATGTCAAAAGTTTTGATCATGCGGAGTTTTGGGAACGCAGTGATCTGGAAGAGGGTTTTTGCAGGCTTTGGACGGATATCGTCAAGCGCCTGTTGCCTTATAAATCGCATATTTGGGGGTACGATCTTTTGAATGAACCGTTAGACAGAGCACAACTGCCCGGCGTCACCCGTCAATGGAAACCGTTAGCCGAAAAAATCATCCGAAAGATTCGCGAAACCGACAAGGATACATGGATTATTTACGAACCGGGGCCTGGCAGTTTGTTTACCGGATTTCGGGGTCTGGAACCGCTGAGCGATCCGAGAATCATCTACAGCGGCCACTTTTACGAACCGCAGGACTTCACGCATCAGGGCGTGTTCAACATTGCAGGCACCGATCTGGATGAAGCCAAAACCAAAACGGGTATCCCATATCCAGGAACGGTAAAAAACAGCTATTGGGACAAGGCAAGACTGGAACAACTCCTCCGTGCTGCCGACGAGTTTCAGAAACGATGGAATGTTCCGATTTACGTGGGCGAGTTCAGCGTGATTCGCTGGGCGCCGCAGGAATCGGCCAACCAGTGGCTTCGCGATGCACTGTCCCTGTTCGAGGCAAGGGGCTGGTCATGGACTTATCATGCATTCAGGGAATTTCACGGCTGGAGCTTAGAACATGACGAAACGTTCTGGATGCAGGGCAGTCCGAGGCCGGAACGGGTCACCACAGATACCGAAAGGGCTAAGATTATCAAAAAAGGACTGGAAAAGAACAATTTATCCGAGCAGACTGAAAATCATTCCAATCCCGTTTACAAGGGACATGACCTGCCGCGTTTGCGTGGCGCAATGATTAGCCCCAACCGCTTCAAACAGGAAGACCTTGATGTGATTGCCGGCAAATGGAAAGCAAATCATGTACGCTGGCAAATTATCTGGAACGGTTTTCCGAACGGCCCCGCCGACAGGGCAAGCATCGAAGAGTTTGATGCGTGGATAGACAAACAATGCGAACAGCTTGACAGGATGTTACCGGAACTTGAACGGTACGGCGTACGGGTTACACTGGACTTGCACACGCCGCCGGGCGGCAGGATGCCGCAGGCCGAAGGCTCCGCCATGCGGATGTTCAGCGATACAAAATTGCAGGATGCATTCGTTGCCACATGGCAAAAACTTGCCCGTAAATATAAGGACGTCAAAACGATCTGGTGTTACGACATCCTGAATGAAGCCGTCGAAGGAAAGATACCGGAAAACAAAGGGATACTGACCTGGCGCGAACTGGCGCTGAAAACATCGAAGGAAATACGTAAAATTGATCCGGTCAAAGCGATTGTAATTGAACCGGCGCCCTGGGGAGGTCCTGATGCACTGGAACAGTTTGAACCTTTCGATCCGAAGGAAGTCCCTAACGTCGTGTACAGCGTTCACATGTACGTGCCACATTCGTTTACCCACCAGGGCGTTTACGACCAAAATGTCAACCTGGTTTATCCGGGCAGGATTAACGGCAGGAATTGGGACAAGGAACAACTCCGCAACGCGCTGCGTATTCCGCGCGAATACGCAAAAAAACACGGCGTGGCCATTTACATCGGCGAATTTGGCTCAATCCGCTGGGCGCCTGACAACAGTACTTATCAATATTTGAAGGATTGCATTGAGATTTTTGAAGAAGAGGGCTGGGACTGGGCATATCACGCGTTCCGCGAATGGCAAGGCTGGAGCGTCGAACACGGGCAGGATAAAAACGACGACCGACCGACCGCCGAACCGACCGACCGCGAATTGTTGTTGCGAAGCTGGTTTGAGAAGAACGAACGGTAACTGCATCAATCCGGGAACACAATAATGCCGGATTGCTTCGTTCCTACCAATGACGTCCCGCATTTCCGTCATTGCGAGCTTGCGAAGCAATCCAGTGATAAATAAAGCATTATATTGCTTTCTGGATTGCTTCGTTCCTCGCAATGACGAGCACATTTTCAAATGAAATTCGATTTTTGTAATAAATAATCACTATATTTGCAGTCTAATTATTAATCATATTATTTTATCAGTTATGAATCAGTTCATGAAAAATCTTTTTGTATTAACAGGATTCATTATCATATCCTGTTTTGTTTACGGTTGCGTGCAACCGTCGGAAAAACCGTCGGCAAAAAACGATTATTTTGTTGCCGCCTACATCTGGCCTTCGTGCCACGACGATCCGCTGGCGCATGAAAAATTATGGTCAGACGGAATCGGCGAATGGGAAGTCATCCAAAAAGGGAACCCTCGCGCCCCCGGACATTATCAGCCACGCGTACCGCTGTGGGGCTACGAGATGGACAACGACCCGAAAGTGGTGGAAAAATGGATTGACGTGGCAACCGATCACGGCGTTAACGTCTTTATCTACGACTGGTACTGGTACGAGAATGGCCCCTACCTCGAAAGCGCGCTCAACGACGGCTTTCTGAAAGCCCGGAACAACGAAAAAATGTATTTCTATGTCATGTGGGCCAACCACGATGTGAAAAGGAACTACTGGAACTATCACCGTTACGATGATGATACGTCTATCCTCTGGGATGCTGCTATCGACTGGGATAATTATAAAATCATCGTAGAGCGGATCATCCGGCAGTATTTTCACAAATCCAACTATTTCAAAATCGATGGTATGCCCGTTTTTGCCGTTTTTGACATGAATAAAATGATGCAAAGTTTTGGCAACAGCGTGGAAGAGACGCGCAAAGCGATGGATTATTTCAGGGAAGAAGCAAAAAAAGCCGGATTCCCGGGCGTTCATTTTCAGCTGATTCCCGGCGGCGGCGGACTGAGGTCGCCCGAAGCGGCTAAAAGGCAGGCCGAACGGATCGAAGCAGTAGGGTTCAACAGCGTAACGATGTACAATATGGGAGGAACAAATGAAGATTATATCGTGTACGGTACCAATTCCATCAAAATCAGGGAACAGTGGGACCAGGCGCTGAACATCCCGTTTTTTCCGTGCACCTCGGTCGGCTGGGACGATACGCCACGTTTCCCCGCGTACGGTATAGAAAAAACGGTTCACTACCACAATACACCCCAAAGTTTTGCCACATTGCTTTCAAAAGCAAAACGGTTTGTCGACAAACATCCCAACCAGCCCAAACTGATGACTATCAATGCCTGGAACGAATGGGTCGAAGGCAGCTACCTGCTGCCCGACATGCAAAACGGGTTCGGCTATTTAGAAGCCGTGAAAGATGTGATGGACGGAAAATACGACAGATATATCAAGGAATAATAAATGTTCAAATTCTTTCCCGACCGTTTGGTTGCCGCGATGACGAAAATATTTATACTCACGTGGGTAGCCATGCTTTCGTGTAGCCGGACAGAAACAGTTTACATACCGGTGATTGACGGCGAATGGCAAAACATTGCCGACATGCCCGATCTTGGCGAATACAATGCCGAACGGCAACAGCCGGTAGACTTTGCCGTGTGGAAAGCCAAAGACGGTACGTGGCAACTCTGGTCGTGCATTCGCGGAACAAAATATCCGGGGAGGGGCCGCCTGTTTTACAGATGGGAAGGCCGGAGCCTCGCGGATACCTCATGGAAACCGATGGGCATTGCGATGGAAGCCGATCCTGCTTTGAACGAAGTAACTGGCGGGTTACAGGCGCCTTTCGTGTATGAAGAAAACGGCATATATTATATGTTTTACGGCGACTGGAACAATATCTGTCTGGCGAAAAGCGAAGACGGCAAAAATTTTACCCGCGTACTGAATGAAAAAGGTACTGCGGCATTGTTTTCGGGTCCTCTCTACAACACCCGCGACCCGATGGTATTAAAAATAGCGGATACCTATTACTGTTATTACTGCGCGCATAACGAAATTGATAACGGAACTTTCGAAGCGCAGGGAGCAATCTATTGCCGTACGTCGAAAGACATGAAAAAATGGAGCGAACCGGCAGTCGTTTCGAGAGGCGGAACACCGCTGCTGGAAGCTGACTGTCCGCATTGCGATATGGAATGTCCGTTTGTTGTACACTACAGAGACAGATTTATTCTGTTCAGAAGTCAGCTGTACGGACGAAACCGGCTCAACACCCAGTACTGTTCGGCTGACCCGCTCGATTTCGGCGACGGTCATGATGACTTCATGGTCGGACGGTTACACGTGGCAGCGCCGGAAGTAATCAGGGAAGGCGACCAGTATTACGTGGTATCATTGAAACGCCGTTTGAACGGAATGGAAATAGCCAAAATTAAATTCATGGAAGAAAAACGAACAGTCAGGAAGTGAAAAATTTTTTATTCATTTTTTATCATGACAAACAGTAAACAGATATACAGGTTTTCGCTGACAGCATGGCTGTTGGTATTTATCGGCTTACATGGAACGGCTAAAACGCCGGCAAAACGGCCTAATGTGGTATTCGTCCTGGCAGACCAGTGGCGCGCACAAGATATGGGGTATTTAAAGGGTACGGCAGTAAAGACGCCAAACATCGACAAACTTGCTTCGGAGGGGTTGATGTTTACCAATGCCGTGAGTTGCATGCCTGTTTCGTCGCCTTATCGCGCCTCGCTGCTGACAGGCCAGTATCCGATAACGCACGGCGTATTTATCAATGATGTTCCTTTGAATCCGGAAGCTAACACGCTTGGCAAATGTTTTAAGCAGGCAGGCTATCTTACTTCCTATATCGGGAAATGGCACATTGACGGTCATGGCCGTAAAAACTACATTCCTCCTGAACGCCGCCAGGGTTTTGATTATTTCAAAGCGCTTGAATGTACGCACGATTATAATAACTCGGAGTATTACGACAACAACAATTCGGACGTGAAGGCTTGGAACGGTTACGATGCTTTTGCCCAGACCGACGACGCACTTTCCTATATTACCGCACATCACAATGACGATAAACCTTTTGTTTTGATCCTTTCATGGGGGCCGCCCCACAATCCTTATCAAACGGCCCCGCCGCAATACAGGGCTATGTACCCTCAATCCTGTATCAGGTTACGTCCAAATGTTCCTGAAGAATTTTTCGATCAGGCATTTACAGATATACAGGGTTACTATGCCCATATCACAGCCCTGGACGACTGTGTGGGTAAATTACAATCATGTATCAGCGACCTTGGAATAAATGACCATACAATCTTTATCTTCACTTCCGACCATGGCGACATGCTCTACTCGCAGGGAAACATACGCAAGCAGAAACCTTATGACGAATCTGCTGTGGTGCCTTTCATAATCAAATATCCGGCGATGTTCGGCGTTAGCGGGAATAAAATTTCTGCACTGATAAATACACCTGACATCATGCCAACATTATTGAGTATATGTAATATCACTATTCCCGAAACTGTTGAAGGAATTGATTTGTCGCCTGTTCTCCGGGGCGAAAAGAAAGACGGTGTCAAGGGTACACTTATCGAATGTGTGATGCCGTTCCACGAGTGGAACCGCAAAGCGGGAGGCAAAGAATATCGCGCAGTACGTACCAAGCGCTACACTTATGCCTGCGATCTGCAGGGGCCGTGGTTGCTTTTTGATAATCAAAAGGATCCCTACCAGATGCACAATCTTGTAAACCAAAAGAAAGCGGCAGGGATACAACGTAAACTTGACAAACTTTTATACAAGTTGTTGAACAGGCGCAATGATAAATTCTTGCCCGGCGACTACTACATGCAGCAACGAAACTATGATCCCGATGCTGTCTGAACATTTTAACATTTATATTCAACAATCATGAAACTGACAGTAAACAGTATAGCCATCATCGGTTTTTTATTAGCGGGCTTACTTCAGGGATGCTCGCAAGTGACTACTTATCCCGGTCCGGCAGAAGAAAAAGCATCTCCCGATTTTACCGTAAAAGTTGACGGAAAAGAGGTTTTTGTGTACACGGCAAGGGTTTCCGCATATCCCGAAAATCGGGTATGGCCGGGTTATCAACGACCGTTAAAGCAAACGGAACTGTCGTCTTTTTGTTATTTCGATGCCGATAAAACGGTTACGGTCGAAATAGAATCCAAAAAGAAGTTCGAAGGGCTGACCGTTCGTCCGCTGTCAAGGAATATACGTCCTGCCATCGACGGCAATAAAATAACATTTACGTTGACAACTCCGTGTCAGCTGGTTATCGAAGCGCCCGACCGGCATCACGCCTTGCATTTGTTTGCAAACGCGAAGGAAGAAAACCCTGTAAGGGAATCCGATAATAATGTGATTTATTTCGGCCCGGGCATTCATCATCCGGGCATCCTGGAAGTAAAAGACAACCAAACCGTATATGTTGCCGGAGGCGCCGTTGTACATACCCTTATCAAAGTCCAAAACGCAAAAAATGTAACCATAAAAGGAAGAGGCATTCTGGACGCTTCTTCTTTTGCGCGGGGAGCCGGCAACAACATACTGATAGAAAACTGCGAAAATATCAGGATTGAAGGCGTTATCCTCAGAGACCCGCCTGCCTGGTCACTTACGATGTACGATTCGCAAAACATTACGGTCGATGACATCAAACTTATCGGACTGTGGCGGTATAATGCCGACGGGATAGACATTGTCAACAGCAATCATGTGGAGGTAAAAAATTCGTTTGTCAGAGCGTTCGACGATTGTATCGTACTGAAAGGCATGAAAAGGCAAAACACTGTACCGAAAAACGTGCATGACGTCTACGTCGACAACTGTGTTATCTGGAACGATTGGGGAAGGGCTTTCGAGATTGGCGCAGAAACGGTTGCCGATTCCATTTACCGGTGTACTTTCCGCAACAGCGACATCATCCATTTTGCGCATATTGCTTTAGGGATACAGAACGGCGATCGTGCACGGATTTTTGATATAAATTATGAAAACATCCGGATAGAAGACCCCATTACCGATCAGTTTTTTCTGGGAGACCCTGAAAATCCTGAAAATGTTGATCCGTTTCTTGTCGAGACTTCCGGATTGGGCGTATTAGGACATCTGATATGGGTTTATCTGAATAAGAATCCGTACAGTAAAGACAACATCAGAGGGAATGTATTCAATATCAGTTACAGGGATATTAAGTACACTTCCGCCTATATGCCGCAAATTACTTTTATCGGTTACGATTCCGATCATGCAGTTTCCGGCATCACTTTCGATAATGTATCGATTAACGGAAAGAAAATCAGGAATGTGACCGATGGAAATATGAAATTTAACGATTATGCTAAGAATATTAACTTCAAATAAAACTATAATGTCCATTATTCAGTTTTCAGTGATGCAAGCCTCACTCGCGTGTTGTATAAAAAGATTATTCATTTTTTGGGTTGTAATTCCGTTTGCGTCAGTTTTTTCTCAAAACCAATCCAAACGCCCCAATATCATATTTTTATTAACCGACGATCATCGTTACGATGCGTTGGGCGCCATGGGTAACCAGCTGATTCAAACCCCTCATCTTGATAAATTGGCAAACGAAGGTGTTCTGTTTACAAATGCTTATGTCACCACCTCTATTTCGTGCAGCAGCCGGGCTTCTTTGCTTACCGGACAATATACTTCGCGCCATGGCATTACCGATTTTTCGAAGACCTTTTCTGCTGAAAATCTACAAAATACTTATCCGGTACTGTTACGGGAAGCAGGGTATGCAACAGGATTCATCGGCAAATATGGCGTTGGCGAGTATGCAAGTCAGCCCAACGATCTATTCGATTATTGGGCATGCGATCAAGGAACACAACCTGATTACGAACTGACCGATACATACGGTTACTACATGCATCACACGGACCGGCTGAACCGCGATGCCGCGCAATTCCTTGACAATTATGCCGGAACGAACGAACCATTTTGTTTGTCAATCAGTTTTAAGGCGCCGCATGTGCAGGATGGCGATCCGCGGCAGTTTATTACACATCCACGCTATGATAAATATTATCAAGACGTTACCATTCCTCGCCCTGAAACCGGCGACGACACATTCTGGGATTTGCTTCCTCCGTTTTTCAAAGAGCGGAATGAAGCACGAAACCGTTGGAAAGTGCGATTTTCAACGCCTGAATTGTATCAACACAACGTGAAAAACTACTACCGGTTGATTACACAGGTTGATGATATGACAGGCGATCTGATGTATCAGTTAAAACGCTTAGGGATAGAACAGCACACAATCATCATCTTTATGGGCGACAACGGCTTTTTTTTGGGAGAGCACGGCTTGGCTGGGAAATGGTATATCTACGAAGAATCCATTCGTGTGCCGCTTTTCATTTATGATCCTACTGCACCCGCAACAGAAAGGGGCAAAAAAGTATCGTCGCTTGCCTTGAATATTGACATAGCGCCTACCCTGTTGTCTTTGGCTGGACTTCCTGTACCGGCAGGCATGCAAGGTCAAAATTTGATGAAAACATTAGAGGCGGATAACGCATCCTGGCGCAAGGACTTTTTTTACGAACATCCGTTTCAACATCCCGACATTCCCAAGTCGGAAGGGGTGGTTTCCGAAGAATATAAATACGTTATATATTATGAGCAAAATCCTGTATATGAGGAGTTTTTTGATTTAAAAAACGATCCGCATGAAACACGAAACCTGATCAACGACATCAACTGCATGCCGATGATTGATGAATACAAAAACAGGTACCTACATTACAAAAAAAATATGAATTAACCCCAAAATGCGTCCCTTCTTTTCCCGTCAGAATGTTGCGTAAATCATCTAAAATGCCTATTTTTACGCTCATAAGTGGTGTAGTAAGGTGGCTCCATTCAACGCTCGCGAAAAAAATGCGAAATTTTTATCTGAAAAACAGAGTATAAAAACGAATGTTTGCTGTCTTATCTCAAGATTGTATATTCAAAGCATGAAAGAACAAGAAAAATACGCAAAATACCCTTTTGAAGACTTCCTCCAGGATGACTTTTTTATCGAATCCGTCAAAAGACCGACGGAGGGGTCTGATGCGTTTTGGAACCGAAAGTTAGTTATAAACCTTTAAAATAATACCATTATGAGTCCGTAGAACAATCCATGAAAAAAACCGGATGATATTTTTTATATCGATACGGTTGTAAAAAAATATCAGCGTTACAATTTTAGAATGTATATAAATCTTATTATTAATTTGTAAATGGAAAATATCATTAATTTATACCAAAAGCAATCAAGAAAAATCATCCTGATTACGATGAGATTATTTGTTTTTTTTATGGTTTTTGGATGCGGTATTAGTTATGCGAACAATATGTATTCGCAAACAACAATGTTGACTGTCAACGTCAAAGATAAGACAGTGAGGGAAATATCTCCAGAAGTACAACAGCAGGGTATTACCGTTACAGGTACAGTAGTAGATACCGACAGACTACCCTTGCCCGGCGTAACCATTTTTATCAAAGGGACGACAAGAGGCACAGCGACCGATAATGAAGGGCAGTTTTCGATTGTTGTGCCCGACCAGTCTGCCATCCTGACTTTTTCATCCATCGGTTTTTTTACCGAGGAGATAATCGTAGGCGATAAGAAATCGATATATGTGACACTGGCAGAATCCACCCAGTCTATTGACGAAGTAGTGGTGGTAGCCTACGGTACACAAAAGAAAGTAACCGTAACCGGTGCACTGTCGTCGATAAATAATGCTGAATTAGTGAAAGCCCCTGTCCCCAATCTCGGAAATGCACTGGCCGGGAACGTAACCGGGCTTTCGGCTGTTCAGTCGATGGGTCAGCCGGGCAGAGACGACCCAACCATCTTTGTCAGGGGTATTGGCTCGTTAGACGCCGAGCGGTCGGCCCCTCTATTTATGGTAGACGGCGTGGAGCGCCCGTTTTTCCGCTTGGACCCAAACGAAATTGAAAGTATTACGATCCTGAAAGACGCATCATCCACAGCGGTATTTGGAGTGAGAGGCGCTAATGGCGTTATCCTGGTGACCACGAAGCAGGGACTGGCAGGGAAGCCGAAAATTTCTTTCTCCACGTCTATGGGGTTACAACAGCCGGTCATCCGACATCAATTTGTAAACAGTTATGAATATGCGACGATGTATAACGAAATGCGGACCAATGATGGCGTACCTGCGTCGGGTCTTGCTTTCAGTCAATATCAAATAGATGCGTTCCGCGACGGAACGAATCCGCTGATGTATCCCGACACCGACTGGCTGGGTATGTTCGTTAAAAAGGCCGCGATGCAAACGCAGCATAACATCAACATTTCGGGTGGAACGGATAAAGTCAGGTATTTTGCCTCGCTGGGCGCATTAACGCAGGAGGGTATGTTCAAAAAACTAGACCCGAAATACTATGATCCGGAAATTAACTATCGCCGGTATAACTATCGTATTAACTTTGACATAAACGTCACTCCAAGTACGTTAATGAAAATCAACCTGGGAGGGATGGTCGACAATACGCACGACCAAAATGGCTTATCAACACAGTTTCCAACCGTTTATTCATTTTTCAGGTGGTGTTTGCCTTTCTCGGCTTATGGCGTTTTTGGCGACAAGTTCATTATCAGTAGCAATGACAATTATTCCGCTCCTTTTTCAGGCGTATCGTTTACTTTCGCAAGTCCAAACTTTAATACCGGAAACTACCAGGAAATCATGAGGAACGACATCAACATGGACTTGTCGTTGACGCAAAAACTGGACTTCATCTTAAAAGGTTTGTCGCTAACGGTGAAAGGATCGTACAATACATTGTATACACACACCAAAACTCACTGGAAAGGCGCATATTATTATACGGCGCACATGCTCAACAACCAGCAAATTGTCCTTCGTCAGTTTGGAAATGAATCGCCATTGAGTACAGGAGAAGCCTTAGACAGATCAAGGAACTGGTATCTGGAAGGCAGCATGAATTATACCCACAGTTTTGGCAATCACAATGTGACCGCTTTGGCATTATACAATCAATGGCGTAATCCGTATCCTGGCGGACTGTTTCCGAGCATACCCATGGGGTATGTGGGATTTGTGGGTCGCGCCACCTACGATTACAACTTGCGGTATTTGATAGATTTTAATGTTGGATACAACGGTTCGGAAAATTTCGCAAAAGATACGCGTTACGGCTTGTTCCCCGCGCTGTCGGGAGGCTGGGTCATTTCGCAGGAGAATTTCATGCAGAAAGTCGGATTCATCAATTACCTTAAAATACGGGCTTCCTATGGACTTGTAGGAAACGACCGCTATTCGGGCGGTCGGTTTTTCTATTTGCCAGATGCTTACAACCCCAGTACAGGGGGGTATTATTTTGGCTATAATATCAATCAATCACAGCCTACAGCTGCCGAAATGCGAATCGGCAATCCAACCGTGACTTGGGAAACTGCGCGAAAACAAAACTATGGGATTGAATTTACCTTTTTGAAGTCGCGCCTGAGCGGATCATTCGATTATTTCATCGAAAATCGGTCGGATATCCTGACTACGAAAAATACGATTCCCTCGCATACCGCTATCGGCGCCATTATGCCTGTGGTAAATATCGGAAAGGTTGACAACAAAGGGTTTGAAGCAGTATTGAACTGGAATCACTCCTTTGGTGACTTCAGGTATTATCTCGGCGGTAACATTTCGATTGCCAAGAATGTAATCGTCTATAAGGATGAAGTCCCAAAAGATTACGAATGGCAACGGGAAACAGGAAAACCGGTAGGGACGTTTTTCGGGTATGTATTTAACGGTTTTGCTACCGAAGCGTTGATTGAGAGCGGTACGCTTCCCGATCAAAAATTGGAATTGAAACCCGGCGACGCGATGTACAAAGATTTGAATGGTGACGGAGATATTGATGATTACGACAAGAGTGCCATTGGCTATCCTAAATACCCTGAGTTAGTCGGGGGCTTTCGTTTTGGATTCGGATATAAAAATTTTGACTTCGGAACGATGTGGACCGGCGCAGCCAGGGTATCTCGGTATCTTGACGACGAAACACGTATCCCCTTTGGTATTCTCAAATCAATTGCCGCTTATAAACAGCAATACAAGGACCGCTGGACGCCCGAAACAGCCGAAACGGCAAAAATTCCACGCATGTCGGATAATTCTTTCACAAATAATTATTTAACAAACACGGATTTATGGCTGAAAAATACAGCCTATCTGCGCTTGAAAAACGCGTATGTAAGTTATACTTTCAGCGGCGAAAAATTGAAGAAACTCAATATTTCAAGTTTGCGCCTGTCCGTTACGGGCGAAAACCTGCTTACATTCAGTTACTTAAAGATGTTTGACCCGGAACAGGCGGATTCGAATGACCTAAATTATCCTTTGATGAAAGTGATTAATTTGGGATTAAATGTTAACTTTTAGTGAGATGTAATAATTATTAATCATAAAATAAATATAGATTATGATACGGAATAAATACAGTAATATAGGAATCATGCTGCTGATCATTGTTAGTGTCATCTCATGCGACAAGCTGAAATTCGGAGATGATTTTTTAGAGAAACCGCCAGCGGGCGATTTGACCATTGACGACATATATTCGGACGCAACTTATGCGCGCAGAGCCTTGTGGGCGGCTTACAAAACACTACCTACCGGATTTGTGTTCAGTCATCGCACGAAATTGAACTGGGATGTGCTGGAATGTTTAACCGACCTGAATAATTCAATCATGCCATGGGGGTCGAACGCCAGTGAGTTGTACTACCCCGGCTTGGTAACTGCCGTAATGGAAAGTACCTATCGCGGCACTAAATACAGTTATCTTGGCAGAGCCGGCGAAATGAACTGGCAGGGCATACGGCAGGCTTATCTTTTCATTGAAAATGTGGACCGCGTACCCGACATGCAGGAGCAGGAAAAAACGCTTTTAAAAGCAGAGGCGAAGGTGATCATCGCCATTCATTACAGCGACATGTTCCGACATTTTGGAGGGCTTCCCTGGATTGATCATGCCTATATACCTACCGAAGCGGTGGAAAAGGAACGCGAAACCGCACTGCAAACGATGAACAATATTGTAGACTTGCTGGACGAGGCGGCAGCAGTTTTGCCCTGGACAGTCGACGATCCCCTGTATTGGGACGGACGGATGACAAAAGCGGCAGCCATGGGATTGAAAGCTCGAATCCTGCTGTTTGGCGCCAGTCCGCTATTCAACAGCGCATCGCCCTATTTACAAGGCGATGCGTCGGATTTGCATTTGTGCTGGTATGGCAGCTATATGCCCGAACTGTGGCAACGGGCGCTCAAAGCGCACGAAGATTTTTTCGATGAAATGAACCGGTCGGGAGGATACCAGTTAGTGAACGAAGGTGCAAACTACCGCAGTCTGTGGCGAAAGGCCTATCTGGAACGCAATAACGGCGAGTGCATTGTTTCCGTCAGAGAAATACTGTACGCTAACGTCTATGATATTGACAGTTATGCCTGGGCGCTTTGCTCTAACCAGTGGGGGTCTGGAAATCCCACGCAGGAATGGGTGAACATGTTTCCCATGGTGAATGGAAAATCTATTTTCGAACCGGATTCGGAGTACGATCCAGACTTCCCGTACGCTAACCGCGACCCGCGTATGTACGAATCGATTGTTACCAATGGCGATGCGTATGCCACGACCAATAGAGCCGAAACATTTGTCGGCGGCGTATGTCATGCACAGCCCGGCTGGGAATCAGGCTATCGCGTACGCAAATTCGTTCTGGATGGCGGAAGCCCTCCTTTATACGAAACGCCTGAATTGCAATCAATACCACATCATTATCCCTACCTGCGTTTGCCTGAACTGTATTATGGATATGCCGAGGCAATTTGCCACACAGGTGGAAACATGAATCAGGCTTACGATTTGGTCAATGCCATGCGGACAAGGGTAGGCGTAGGCGGTATAAAGCCTGGGCTGACAGGAGAAGACTTTATTGAGGCAGTGCTGACCGAACGCTCGCTGGAACTTGCATTCGAAGAGGTGAGGTGGTTTGATATGGTACGGTATAAAAGGGAGGATATTTTTACGAAGCCGTTGCATCGTGTTGAAATTACAAGGAAAGACATGTCTGAAAGTCCCCCTGTATCGTTCAATTATAATTATATACCCTACGAGCCGCGTTATTGGGCGCGCAATTTTTCTCCCAAATGGTATTTAAGCGCTTTTCCGTCCGACGAAATCAACAAGCGATACGGTCTCGTCCAAAATCCGGGATGGTAATATATTAATTATATTAAAATTATTCATATGAAAAATATCATAAAATATCTATTATTATCATTCATAAGCAGCGTGGTTTTAATAAACGCGCAACAGATGCCGGTAGTCGACAGTTTGCCGGTGTACCTCACGGAAGGTTCGGCCATGGCTACTTCGACTGTCGACGGCAATCAGTTGTTGAAGCGGTCGAGTCTGAATCCGGCCAATACGCTGTATGGACATCTCAATGGACTTACGGTGTTGCAGAGTCCCGGATACGGAAGTATCGGCGAAGCCAATCCCACCATGTTTATCCGGGGCATAGGCACCATCAACAACGAAAGGAACATTCTGGTAATGGTTGACGGTATTGAACGACCACTCAGTTCGTTAGTTACCGAAGAGATTGAATCGGTAACCGTCTTCAAAGATGCTGTCGCCCTTGCTTTATATGGCATGAGGGGTGCAAACGGAGTGCTTATGGTAACCACGAAAAGGGGGAAACAGGGCAAAGCGGAAATGAACGTTTCCTATCAGCACTCGTTTACCACTCCTACCCGCTTACCCAAATTTGCCAATGCCGCCGCATACGTTGATGCCGTCAACGAGGGACTGATCAACGAAGGACTGGCTCCGCGTTATTCCAACCCTGAAAAGGATGCCTACAGAAGCCAGCAGTATCCATTTTTGTTTCCTGATGTGAATTGGATGGACGAGACTTTACGTCAATGGGGTAGCCGTGACCAGGTCAATATTTCCTCAAGGGGAGGTTCCGACATATCAAGGTACTTTTCACTTATCAATATTATTTCCGACAGAGGTCTGATTAATGAGGCATCGTTTGACCCCGACTATTCCGGCCAGTTGTCGAGCCTCTCTGCGAATATCAGGACCAATTTGGACATCAATCTTACGCCCACCACCTTGATGCAGACTAATTTGCTTGCGCAAATATCCGAATCAAACCGGCCGGGCGCGCTGACGGATGCATCCCTGATGACCGCCCTGTACACGCTCCCTTCCAACGCATACCCTGTAAGAAATTATGACGATTCGTGGGGTGGCGGTTCCAGTATCTATCCGATGAATCCAGTAGCCAATTCCTCATCCACCGGTTATGCCGTTTCACATTCGAGGGGAATATATGCCGATTTTCTGTTGAAGCAGGATTTGGATATGATTGTAGAAGGCCTCAACATTGAAGGTAAAATAGGATTTGACGCCTATTCGTCCGGTTTAGACGTTCGCTCCAAGCAGTTCTTAGCCCGATCGGTTGTATCCAGATTGAATGAGTCGGGCTTTCCTGCCGATACAATCGTTACCGAATATGGCAGGGATGACAAGGAGTTGGGGTTTTCGAAAGGCACAACCGGCCAGCAGCGAAATTTTGATCTGCAATTTAGGCTGAATTACCAACAGCAGATTGGTGCTGGCCATTTGGCAGCCTTCCTTCAGTTCCGTCAGGATAAAAAGGTATTGGTCGGGATAAACCAAACCTATATGCATCAGGAGATCACAGCGTTCGGTCAATATTCGCTCAACGACAAGTATTATTTTGATCTTTCATTATCGGAAGCCGGTTCAAACCGTTTACCTAAACACAATCATTGGGGATTTCTGCCGGCGGCCGGGGTAGCCTGGCGTGTGAGCCGTGAAGCGTTCCTGGAAAACGCAAGCTGGCTGGACGATTTGAAATTGCGACTTTCGTTCGGATTGGCAGGTAACGACCGAATCACATACGATTTGGATAAACACATGTTTGGAAGCAGATACGGTTATTTATTCAGAGAATACATTTCGCAGGGCGGATGGTCGGAAACGCGTCTTCCCAGCCAAAAGGTTACTTTTGAAAAAACGCAGATGTTGAATTTTGGAATCGAATCGCAACTGTTCAAAAAAGTAACGCTGAATGTCGATATGTTTTACAATAAAACCTACGATATCATGGTTAGCCAGCAAGGCGCCATTTCAACCATGTTTGGCGCTTACACCTATCCTTTTGTGCCTGATGGCGAAGTGAGCAACCGCGGCGTGGAAGTCGGGCTGGGTATCAACGACCAGGCGGGCGATTTCAAGTACAGTTTCGGCGGTCAATTCTCTTTTGTGCGCAACAAGATTGTCAATCAGAATGAAGCCTATCAGCCTTATGCATACAGGAACCGTACGGGACGTCCTGTCGGGCAGCTGTTCGGTATGGAAAACATCGGTTTCTTCAGAGACCAGGCTGATATTGACCAGAGTCCGCTCCAGATGTTTACCACCGTATATCCCGGCGATTTCAAATACAAGGACCAAAATGGCGACGGCCAGATAGACATCAATGATGAAGTACCTATCGGGTACAGCAGTCTTTGTCCCGAAATCTATTATTCAGCCACGCTTGATTTGGAATATAAGGGATTCGGCGTCAACGCACTGTTGCAAGGAGTCGGCAATTATTCAGTATACCTGAACACGACAAGCCTTTATTTTCCCTTGACAGGCAACGTTACCATCTCCGAACATTATCTGGAAAGCTATTGGAGGCCCGGCGCTGATAACACCGGCGCGAAGTATCCGCGCTTGACTACGACGGCAAGCGCCAACAATTACCGTTCAAACACGACATTTATTGCGGATGCTTCCTATTTGAAACTTCGTTCGGCAGAAGCATATTACAAATTGCCCGCCTCACTGATTTCAAAAATCAAGGTCAGCGATTGTAAGATATTTCTTCGGGGTATGGACCTGTTTTCGTTTGATCTGATCAAAGTGATAGACCCTGAAGCCAGAGGAGTCGCCTATCCGGCGCTCAAATCGTATCATGTCGGACTTTCAATTAACTTCTAAATTAAATAAATATGAAAGCAAGAATATTAAGCATTTGTTTATTTATTGCGCTACTTGGCAGCAGCAGTTGTAATTATCTGGATTATGTTGAATCAGGCGTTTATACCAAGGATATGGTGTTCGATGATTTTACGTATGTCAAGTATATGTTGAATAGTCTTTATGGTCATATTCCTACGGGTTATGGCTTATTGACGAACGGCGCGCTTAGGTCGGCCGCTTGCGACGAAGCCATTTTTATCGACAGGCTATCCAATGTTCATGGTTTTAACAATGGAAGTTGGAGTGAAAACAATACCTTGGACAACCAATGGGCTTATTTTCAGGCTATACGTTCGATTCATCTGTTTCTGGAAGAGATCGACGGGCTTACTTTCGAAGATCGGAAACATAACCTGGATTACCAGAACAACATGGCGCAATTCAGATATTTTCCGTATGAAGCCCGTTTCCTGCGCGCTTATTTCTATTTTGAACTAGCCAAACGTTATGGCGATATCCCGCTCATCACCGCGCCAGTTTCGGTTGAAGAGGTCAACACTTTGACGCGTACGCCATTCGACCAGGTCATTCAGTTCATCGTCGATGAATGTGACGCCATCCTGCCTGAATTACCGGCTTCTTATGGCGCCATTCCCGGTAGCGAATACGGACGTGCTTCCAAAGGTATGGTAATGACTTTGAAGTCAAAAGCATTATTGTATGCTGCCAGTCCGCTGTTTAACCCGTCTAACGATGTGGCAAAATGGAGGAAAGCAGCCATTGCGGCAGGAGAAATGGTCAAAATTGCAGAAACACCTACTGCCTCGGGTGGTTTGGGATATGCGTTGTCGCCGTTCAGTGCACTCATTACGTGGACCGGCGCACACACCGGGACTCCTTCCTACGGAAACAGCGAGATTATATTTTGCAGAATGGAAGCAGCAAACAATACGTTCGACAGGCAAAACTATCCCGTAGGGATCACAGGCGGCGGGACGACGGGCAATTGTCCGTCGCAAAATCTGGTAGAATCATTTGAAATGAAAGAAACAGGTTTGCCGGTAGTCGCTTCGGCGGGGTATGAACCGGTCGACCTTTCGTTTGATCCAAATAATCCATACGAGGGGCGCGACCCGCGTTTGGCGGCTTTTATCGCCTATAACAACGCGGTGTGGCCTACCCGATATGCACAGCCGCTTGAAATATGGGAAGGCGGACGAAGCGGTAAGCCTACACCTTTTGCCACTTCTACCGGTTATTACCTGAAAAAATATGTGCAGGGTAATACAGAGTTGCGACCGGGCAATCCCGCTACCTCGTTTCAACATTCGTGGGTTATCATGCGCTATTCCGAGGTTTTGCTCAATTATGCAGAAGCTGTGGTGGAAGCATACGGTGATTATAATTATACCGACGACAATATTCCCATTTCCGCCCGCGAAGCCGTCAATAAGGTAAGAGCGCGTGAAGGTGTTGAAATGCCTCCATTCCCTGAAACGCTTACCGTCGAACAGTTCAAACTTAAGTTGCGAAACGAACGACGTGTAGAGTTGGCTTTTGAAGACCAGCGTTTCTGGGATGTGCGGCGATGGAAAATAGCAACGCAAAACTCGGACATATATGGCGTTGAAATAAAAAGGGACGGCGATGTGTTTAACTATACGCGCGTATTAGTGGAACAAAGGCCATTTTCCGATAAGATGTATCTTTATCCCATCCCTCAATCCGAAAGGTTGGTCAACCGGAATTTAACGCAAAATCCGGGCTGGTCCCAATAAAGAAGTTTGTTTGTTTTTTTGTTTTTTTTAAAAGGAAGCGAAGCAGTTTTTTAATGCTTCGCTTCCATTTCCATTAAACACTATTCATTAATCAATTATGAAAAAATTATTATTATTTATCGCAACATTTGTAATATTGTTTACGGGGTGTGATGATTTTGCGGAAAATACGGTGGTATGTGTCCAGCTGGATCCCTTGGAAAAGGTATTCACGGAAGAGTCGTATTTTGTTGAAAATGATGAAACGGCAGCTGTAGCCAAAGGTGAAACGGCTACATTTCAATTTGTCGTCAGGAGTGCATATCCCATTCAGAATTTGAAAATTGACGCCGGAAATCTGGTAAGCGGCGACCGGCAGATTGCAGCTACGCTAAAAGCGTTTGTAGGATACATTCGCGCGGGAAAACATGCGGGAGACCGTAAAAACAGTGCGGTACACCGTTCAAAAGATGCAGTATTTCCGGTTTCCGACTATTATCCCGACTGTTTGAAGGACATAGAAACCGTTGATGTGCAACCCATGCAGAACCAGCCAATATGGGTCAGTTATGCCGTTCCGCGTGATGCAATGGATGGAGATTATACGGCAACTATTGTTTTTACCGGAAAGATAAACGGCAAACAGATCAAGTTCACCAAAGAGGTAAACGCCAAGGTGTATCCTGTGGCCTTGCCCGAACAAAGTTTGTGGGTTACCAACTGGTGGTTCTCGAACGGATTCGCTAAAATGAACGGTGATCAACCGGTTGAGATGTACTCCGACCGTTGGTGGGAATTACTCGGAGAGATAGCGCATGTTACGCGCGACCACCGGCAGAACGTGTACATGGTAGGCGGCCCCAACGTTTATCTTGATGGCAAGCAATTCTCATTCGATTTCACCACTTTCGACAAGACCGTCGAATTTTTAATTCGTGAGGGAGGTCTCAAACGAATTGAAGGACATCATTTGGCAGGTCGTCCAAGAGGCGATTTTGGTTGGAAGGACGATTTCCATGTCTCAGTTCCTTATGTGGGATACAGGCCATTGAGCAATGATACGACCCAAAATTACCTTTCGCAGTATCTTTCAGCATTGTACAGCCATTTGGAAGCGAAAGGATGGACGTCCATGTATATGCAGCATATTGCCGACGAACCGATCGATGAGAACGCCGCATCGTATAGCCGTATTGCCGATTTTGTGAAAAAGTTCATGCCCGGAATCCCGCTTGTGGATGCGGTCATGTCGCATAAATTAGCCAATACGGTCAATATTTGGGTCCCGGTACTCGACCAGTATCACAAGGAATATCCATTCTATCAGGAGCGGCAGGCGGCGGGCGATGAAATCTGGTTTTACACTTGTGTCGTACCGCAAGACAATTACGCCAACCGCTTTCTGGAACAGCCATTGTCGCATACACGCTTCCTGCACTGGATCAATTTCCGTTACGGGTCGACCGGTTATCTGCACTGGGGGTTGAATTTTTGGGATTTGGACAAGACAAACGACGCATCCTCCTATGGCGAAACATGGGCAGGGGGCGAAGCCTGGATTGTCTATCCGACCGAAGGTAGGGTATTCAGTTCCATCAGGTTGGCAGCCATGCGCGATGGCATTGCCGACTATGAACTCCTAAAACTGCTCGAACAGAAAGCGCCCGACAAGTCAAAAGAATTAGCCGCTAATGTAATTAAGGATTTCGATAATTATAACAGCAATGTCCGTGCATTCCGGTTGACGCGATTAGAACTGCTTGAAGCATTGTGTGAATAGAGACTTTCGGTAATATCAAAAACGCGCTTTAAGCATCAATGAATGAAAAAGTTTATATTATTTTTTTTGACAGTTGGCATTGCGCTGCCATTATTTATTCAATGTACGACCCCAACGGTTAGCGATGCCTCCGATTTACGACTAGTTCCATTTCCCAAACAGGTAAACATGGAAGCGGGAAAAGGTTTTTCGCTGAAAACGAAGCTTCAACTCCGGATTTCCGCAAAAGAAAGGGACGTTCTGGCCACATCGCTTCTTGACGAGTTGAAACGTGCCGGCTTTCCCGAACCGCAACTGATTGAGAGCGATTCCGACATGCCGTGTTTGACGCTGGCTGCACCGGGTGTAACGCTGAACGCTCCGTTGCTTCCCGACCAGGTCTGCGAAGGACTAAACGACGTCGACGAGTCGTATGCAATTTCCGTTTCTCCGAACGGGGTTGTGTGCTTGGGGAAAAGCGAAACCGGCTTGTATTATGCCGTTCAAACGCTTCGTCAACTCATTCGTGCCAATACCGAAGCAAGCGGCAGACTCCCATGCTTGACGATTCGCGATTGGCCTTCGATGAAATACCGTTGTTTTCAGGACGACTGGACGCGTGGACCGAGTCCTGTTCTTCATGCGCTTTTCGGGCAATTTGATCTCGGATCGCACCTCAAGCACAACATGTTCACCTACTACATGGAAAACCAGTTTGAATATAAAAAACACCCCAAACTGAGTCCCAAAGATGGAACGATGACACAGGAGGAATATAAGCAATGTGTCGAATATGCCGCCAAACAGCATTTAATCATACTGGGTAATCAGCAGTCTTTCGGGCATCACTATAAAACGCTTGCGATTCCAGAATACGCCCATCTTGGCGAAGCAGGCTATATCCTTTCACCTACCGTTGAAGCAGTTTACCCGTTCCTGGACGATCTGTATTCGGAAATACTGCCGCTTACACCGTTTGAGATGTTTAACGTCTGTTGTGATGAAACGGCTAATCTCGCCCAAAGCGGACCGTCAAAAAAACTGGCTGAGGAAATAGGTGTCGGTGGCATTTATGTCAAACACATACTTCGTCTTCGCGAACTGTTGCAAAAATACGACAAGCGAATGATGATGTGGGGTGATATTATCATGCACCACCCTGACAAACTCGACTTGATACCGAAAGATGTCGTTATGATGTGCTGGTATTACGAGCCTGATACCAGCTTTGACGCTTTAATCAAACCGTTCAGCGAATCCGGTTATGAGTTTTTCGTTTGTCCGGGACAGTCTAACTGGAGCGTCATGCTGCCATTGGTCAACAAATATTCGGTGAATATACAAAATTTTGTTCGCGACGGCTGCGCAAACGGGGCTATCGGTATGCTGAACACCGGCTGGGAAGACGATGGCGAAGTCTTGCACGGCTATGCCTGGCATGCCATCGCATGGGGAGCGGAGTGCTCATGGAACGCTTCAAAAACCGACTTCGCCGACTTCAACAAGCGTATTGGCCCTGTTCTTTTTGGCGCGAAGGGTGATGATTTCGGTCGTGCCATCGAACTTATTGGCGAATTGCAAACCTCGCCCGAATTATGGAGCGCTTACAATTCACGGTTTTGGGAGCGGGATTTCATTATCCAACAATCGCCGGAAATAGTAGAGAAATGCGCCAAACGGATTCTGGAAATCATTCAACCGGCAATACAGCGTCTGGAAATCACAAAAGAACAGGCAACGGTCAACGCCGAATTATTGGACGCGTTCCTGTTCGGGGCACGACGAATGGAACTCATCGGAATGCGAATGTTAGACGGGCTGGAAGTGTTCCGACGATATTCAGCGGCTTCGGCTTTTGATATAACCGTTTCGGCACATCAGAAAAACGCATTGGACGAATTAGACGCCATCGACGGGATCATCGAAAAGAACCGCGTGGCGCACAGTACATTAAAAACGGAGTTTGTGCGGCTGTGGAACAACGAAAGCAAGCCTTTTTCGCTCGACAGAGTGATAAGCAAATACGAAAACCTCGACACATGGTTTGCCGAATTACAACAAAAAGTACGGGACGTCCGAAAAACCATCGCGGAAAGCAATCAGGAAGCCGCATTGCCGGACATCGGCTTGACTTCCGGCTTGTCGGTTCGTAAAACATCATCGACCCGGCTTGCAACGTGCGGATTATCACCGAAAACGCCGTGGGCGAATCCACAAGCCCTATTGCGGATAGGGATTACCGTCGAAGCGGGCCATGTCGATCGATTCGTGATGCCTGTTGAACTTGATGTGACCCTGCCCGCTTCATGCATTGGCAAACCTGTTGAAGCATATCTGCTTGACGCCAATGGCCATGCGGCGCGTTGCATAACGGCGCAACTCGACCCTGTCAATCTTCCTCAAAAACCGAATCAGCAACGTTTGACGCTGTTGATCCCTGAAATGACCAAAGAAACAAGCGCAAACATTTATATTTACTTCGGCCTCGACAAAGTGGCAACGCCTCTTTCGGCAGTGACGACGCACAATGGCGACAATGGAACGAAAGTGATTGAAAATGACCTTGTGCAAATCCATCTCGGCACTGAAGGCGGACATGCCTACAAGTGGCTCGTCAAAAACTGCGAGTACATGGACATGACCGATCCGGGAAACGATTCGTATCACGGATTCAGCGACCACAATCTGTCCGACCGGTCAAAACAGTTCGAGTTGGTTTGTTTGAACCGCGGACCGGCGATGGTACGATATGGTTGCTTTTTCAACGGCGAATCTATAAAAACATTAACCGTTTATGCGGGGTTGCCTGTCCTTGACGTGACGACTACCTACCCGACCACCTATTATTGGAATTTTGATGCGCCCGATGTATTTGCCGCCGACGGCAAAACGACGGGACAGTTCCTGTATTCAGGCGGCAAAACTGGACCGACGCCCTCAAATCAACATGAAACCGTCTGGGCGTATGGATTTTGGGCGCTCAAAAGTAACAGCAAGGGATTGGTGCATGGCATTACAACGCCCGAAGCATCGTCGCCATTTCTCGTCGGCCCCGGCGGCGGTTATGGCGGCATCGGCGTCCAAGCCTACGAAGCCCGTTATCATTTCGTCACTTTGGCCGGTATGTATCCCAATAATACGCCACAGGACATCATGGGTAAAATTCAGGATGTTTTCAATTTTAAAAATCAACCTGTCGTTATCCAGTACGCGGCTGAACATCGAGAGTAAACAGAAACAACGAAGACCCTGCCGTTGCCAATCAGTATGAACGTTTTAACAATAAGGAGTACAAATTATGAAATTGAAATTATCGGTTTTTCTATTGTGCGTGGCTTTGCTGTCATTGAAAACAGATGTCAAGACCCCCAAAAATACAAGTAAAGGTTATATCCACAGGGCTGCTTTGGGTTGCTGGGTCAACGACATGCGTAATTCAGCTTTACCAACGGAACAATGGCCAAGTATCATCTTTGATGATGAAACGGAGGAGGGCTTGTTATCATGTATGGATTTAATGAAAAAAGCCGGTTTTGAATCCCTTAACGTTTTTGGTCTTTTAAGCACCTATTCATGGAAAATAAATATATCCGAAACTATTTCAGAAGAACGGCGAGCGGATGTTTCGCGCTTATTGAAAGCGGCACACGACCGCGGTTTGAAACTGCATAACGGGTTGGGAGTCTACAGTTGGGGATTCGACGAAATTATTGCAAATAACCCCTGCGTCCAGGGGACAAATCCACACGCTTTATGTTACTCGTCGCCGGAATCTTTCGAATGGATGAAAAAGGTTTTAGATTATGTTCTCACTTTCAATTTTGACGGTTATCATCTGGAAGCGTCTGACCAGGGGCGCTGTCACTGCGAAAAATGTTCGGCGATTAGTGATGTTGTATATTATAGCAAAATCAACGCCATGTGCGCGGATTACATAAGGGAGAAAAAAAACGATGCCGTGCTGCTGGTGAACATGTGCGGCTATCTGCCATGGGGAGATTCCATTAACTGCGAGGCTGATTTTCAGGCGCTTGTCGACCTCAGCAGCCGTATTGACTTTTTGATTGATCCCGGCCATCGCGGATTATATGTTCGCGGTGAATACAGGACACGTGCATGTAAAGAATTAAAATGTGATTTTGGCACATCGAGTTGTACATGGGTTTACATGCCGCAACGTTGGGATAAACTGCGCTGGTTCCTTCCTACCGTATTACGTTCGTGTGGATTCCTTCAGGAAGACTACCACAGAGGCGCGCGTGCTGCCGAACTTTTCATGGGCGCCACCATTAATCCGGGCGTCGAAATGACAATCTTGTGCAGCGGTAAGTTGATGCAGAACCCGAAGCGCAATATCAAGTCGATCATTCGCGAATCGGTCAACGAATTGTATGAACCCAAAAACAGGAAAACCGGTGAAAAACTGGTTGACATTTTCATTAGAGCGGAACTGGCATATTTTGAAAATGTAAATCAACTGTATATGGATAAAAATTTCCTCGGCGAGATATTTTTGGAATGGGTATTAGGTACCGTCCCGGGTACGCCATATTATTTACACGAACGTAATGACCTTGGCGAAAACGTTATGTCGCTCCAGGGTATGGTTGCCTATCGCGATGCCTTGAAAGAGATTTTACCTCAATTGGATGCACTTGAAAATGAAGTAGGACGACCCGAAAAAATACAAAGAATCAAAACCTGTATTGAAAACGTCATTACTGACGTCGCATCTGTCGAAAGGTAGGTTATATAAAAGGATTGATGATTTCCATTCGGCTTTCAACCAGCAGATGGTGATGCAAGTCTTCGGAAAAAAGAATTGCACAGTCCGCTTCGAGCGCAGCGGCAATTACAATACTGTCGAACAGTTGAAAATCGTAACGGTCAAGTAATATCCTCGCATATTTCAAAGTGGAAATATTAACCGGGTACAGCGTACACAGTTCGATGTTGAGCAAACACACATCCATGATCTCCTCTTTGGGAAGATTCAGGCTGCGTTTGATTACATTGATGTATTCCGAAAGAACCTGCGTTGAAATTACAGGATTCGGATAGGTACGGAACAAACGTATGGCTGTTTCCTGTTTATCGGGTTCACTGTTACTGTGGCAGTACACCAGAATATTCGTGTCGAACGCTATTTTATTATTCATAATTGTTTGCCTCGTCGCGATTAAACCTGATTTTCTTTGTATCGAATAAATATTTGGAGGGTACCGGCTTAAATGAGCGTTCAGCATTTTTTGCAGTTTTCCGCAATAACGCCGGAGGCATATCAATCGGGAATGCAATTATCTCTACATTCTTTCCATACCATTCGCGGGGAATAGGAAGCGATATTTTATCGTCCAACTCTGTCGGTGTAAAAACTGATCTGTACATTGCTTTTTTTATATTGTTTTATCAGCCGCAAATATAGATGAAATTTTCGACATCACACACAGATCGATAAAATATTTTTCGGATTGCATTGTTTTTTTCTACTACGTTAAATAACCGCCTACCAATGACGAGTGACTCAAAACGTCATTTCCGGCTATTTGGTGGCACACCATACCCATTCGCAACTTGCCTTAACAAAATTAATCATTATCTTTCCTCTGAAAAAAAGTTTTTTCATTGGATGCGCTTGGAAAATCCAAATTTTTCATGTACGTTTGCATGTTCAAAGCAATCAAATCAACATACTCAAAAAATCAGTTTGCCATGTTAAAAAAAATGCTGTTTCTGACGCTTGCAGTCATCGGCCTCATGAAAGCCAGCCCATGTTCGGGGCAAAAGTGCAAGACCTTCGACACCCTGAAAAAACAGGCGTTGTTTTTGAAGGAAGGACATGCCGGCGTTGATGTCTTTTCCGATACGGATTTTAACGTCATCAAGGTAACGAATCTGAACAAGTCGGGCGAAGGGTCGCTGGCCTGGGCCATCGCGCAACCCGGCCCGCGAATCGTCGTGTTCGAAGTCGGCGGTGTCATCGACCTCGAACAGAGTGTCTTGAGGATCAGGGAGCCGTACCTGTTCGTTGCCGGACAAACAGCCCCCGCGCCGGGCATCACGATCATCAAGGGAGGGATCAATGTATATGGGCATGATGTCATCATTCAGCACGTCAGTGTCCGACCGGGCGATTGCGGTCTTGCACCGAGGTCGGGATGGGAAGTGGACGGGCTGAGCACCTTTACCTACAATGTAGTTATCGATCACTGCTCGTTCACGTGGTCGACCGACGAGAACCTCTCCGCTTCGGGTCCCCGGCACGAAGGCGCCGACAAGACCTCCAATAACGTGACTTTCAGTAATTGCATCATCTCCGAAGCGCTGCACGAATCGACACACGAGAAGGTATATCATTCCTGCGGAACGCTGATACACGACTACTGTCGAAACATAGCAATCACGGGCAACTTGTATTCTCACAACGGCGGACGTAATCCGCTGCTCAAGCCGAATGCCGCCGTGTATGTTGTCAATAATTTGATTTACAATCCAATAGGTGAGGCGATTTATGCTTCATGGCCTGTCCCGGAGTATGAAAAATTTCCCGACAGCCTGCGTCATGCCAACCTTACAGCCATCGGCAACGTGATGATACCCGGAAACGGTACGAAGAAAGACCTTTACATGATTTACGGGAAAATGTCGGTCTATCGGGCAGACAATGTGATAAAGCGAAATATTGACGACCGTCAGGGCTTTATGACGGAATACCTCCTTTCGCCCGAAACCGAAGAGGTCAAAACGCCGTTCATCAACACAAACCTGTATAAGGTGTTGCCGTCGGGCAAAGTGCCCGACCGTGTTCTCGACAACGCCGGATCGCGACCGAAGATGAGAGATGCCGTTGACCGGCGAATTGTCGATGACGTGAAAAAAGGAAGTGGCAAAATGATTAACAGCCAGGAAGAGGTGGGCGGATACCCGCAACATGAAATGACACGCAGACAATTGTCGATCCCTGCGAAGCATATCGAAAAATGGCTGCAAAAACTTTCTGACGAATTGGTTTATAAATAGTTTGAAATGATGATTTTATGCGTAATTCCTTTTTTTTCCGGTTGAGAGGCTTCCTGTCGAGAGGCTTGCGGTTGAGAGGTTTCCTGTCAAGAGGCTTCCTGTCAAGAGGTTTCCTGTCAGCAGGCATCCTGTCAGCAGGCATCCTGTTGGCGGCAAACTGCTCGACAGTCGCCGCACAAAATGATTCGGGGCTGCTGTTTTATCTTTCGGGAAACAGCCTGCAGGCCGATGTGTCGGCAGGCAAGGCACAGCCCAATTTTGTACGGGGCGTGACCATCATCCCCGACGGTGCGCACGGCAACGCCCTGCGTTGCGACGAAGACCAACTGCTCAGCTATTGGGCGCACGGCAATATCCATGCGCAACGCGGGACGCTCTGCTTTTACTGGCGGGCAGGTGTGGAGCCGTTCACCGAAACGGAGTTTCCCCTTTTTCGCGTCGGCTATTCCGACCATTCCAGCTGGGATATGGTATGGCTGCGTATCGACTATAACGGCCATGGTTTCGATGCTTTTGTTACCGACGTCAACTTAGCCCGAATACGCATCTCGCATACCATGCCACAACTGCCGGATGCCATGCAATGGACGCATTTCGCGCTTGCGTGGGACGAAAACAGGGGCGTCAGCTTCTATGTCAACGGCGAGAAAGTAGGACAACGCGATACCACCGTGGTGCTTGACGCCGCGCTCGACCAGTTTGGCGCCCATTCGCGCATCATCAGCCCCTATCAGGTACAATCGGCTTACAATTTTCGTCGCGGTGGCGATATCGACGAGATACGCATCTACGACCAGGCTTTAGGGGATGCCCTGATACGGCAGGTGGCGCAAGGCGAAGACTACCGTCCCACGCTGCTGATGCGTTCGGCGACCGACAGGCAATGGAACGACGAATGGGCGTTTCGTTACGGCTGGACGAACGGTCAACTGCCGCCTGCCCTTGAGCGCCGGACAACAGCCGTGCGCAAAGTGCAGATACTGGAGGCATACGACCAGAAGACATGGTGGTGGAAAGCCAATGACGGTATCCGCGAAACGACATGGCCCGGCGTGTACAACCGGTCGCGAATAATCGGACGAAACGACTATTTTCAATTGCCCGACTGGTTCTGCTATTCCATCTCGGGGCATGATGTGCGGTTCAACATGCCTGCCGAGCTGTGGAACTACCTCGAGATATCCGGTGGCGGCGACGGACAAATCAGCATCACGCCCAACAGGGACGGCTCGGGCGGCCAACAGCGCTTCATCCGCGAGAAAGGCCGAGAGCGCACCTTTCACAAGATGGAAACGCCTGTCGTGGGACAAACCGTCGTGTTTTCAAATAATGTACAGGAGACGCCACTTGGCGAAGTGGATGCTTTCCATGTCTATGAAGGCGACGCTCCCGCAGGGTTCGCCCGGCTGGCGTATACGCTGTCGTCAGACCCCTCCGCCCTGACAAACCCCAACATCGACGAGGTGCTGCAATACATACGGGGACGTCATCCGGCAGATGAACGTACCGTGCTGACGGCAATACCCGGAGGCGCGGATAGCCCTACCCGTTCGGTTGCACAGCCAACGGCTGCCGCCATGCCGCTGGTACACATCATCGTGCCTTCGGATTTTCGCAGCGTGGGCTTGACAGACCCGTCCGCTGCATCCGGTCGCGCCTTCACGCAGGGATGGTACAACCTGCACGGCGGCTTGGACGGCATACGAATCACACTGCCACCCATGCACATACCGACGGTCGCGAATGGCCTTTTTCCATTGAACATACAGATCAAAGACCCCATCTGGCCGCTCCGCAACATGTTCGACTTCTCGTTTTCGATGCGACCGGACGAAGAACGAATATTGTGGTTAGACCTGCGCGACCGTATACTGCCTAACGACAAACCGTTGTACCTGGCCATCGCAGGCAGCGCGGGATTCAACGCCGACATGCTTGCAGGGGCACGTATTGAACTTGTTTTCAAGGAACGCGACGAAGCCAGGGCCGAACATGTCGCGGACCGTTTTATGCAGGTACGCGATAATTATGGATTTATTGTTGAGGAGCGTCCGAACGAACGCCGTCTGAACAAATACGTGCAGTTTGAAAACGACCTGACCGACCTGCTTCGTATTGACCCCGACCACAAGGAAGGACGCGAATACTGGTACATTGCCAACCCCTCGCAGCCGCCCCCGCCTGTTTACGTAGCGCCTGCGCCCGCAGGCGTACCGCTCTGGGCACATCTGCAAATAGAATATCTGAAACGGTACCGTCACTTTATCGAATGGCAGATCGACAACCGGCAAATCGATAATGGCGAATTTGGCGGCGGACTGTCGGACGACAGCGATTTCGGCAACTGGATGCCGCCGCTGGCCTTGCTCGGCGTGATTCCCGAAAAAATAGAAAAGTCGGTGAGCGCGATGATGGAGGCTATCTACGACAACGACATGCTGGTGAACGGCATTTCCAAAATACAGGCCGACGGACTTCATACGTATGAAGAAGGCACCAACACCATCGGCTACCTGAACCTTTTGCGCATCGGCAATCCCAAAGAAGCGGAACGCATGATGGAGGCCGCCCATTCGGTAAAAAATCAGGTGACGGGCATCAACAGCGCCGGACACACCCATTTCCGCAGCGATTACTTCAGCGCCACCAAAGTTGCATCCAAAGGTGTATGGGGATGGACCGACAGCCGTGTTTCTTCATCGTTGGTACCTGCCATGCATCTGGGCGAACTGTATGGCAACGAAACGGCCAAACAAAATGTGATCGACATCGCCGACGGCTTGCTGGCTCATTCCACGACCCTACCCGACGGTCGCGTGCGTATCGACTTCTCCATCCATTTTGAGACCGACGAACACCGGCCTTCGGGAATGGGCATTTCAGCCCCCGTCTTCTGGGCGGCCTGGCGCTGGACGGGCAATGACAAATACCTGAAACCCCTGCTGGGCGACTTGCGCACGATCAACTCCGTCACCTCCAACATGCTCGACATCGCTTCACTCCGGCAACAAGTGTCGCGGCAGCTTGGCGAATCCAACGCTGACGGCAATCATTTTCTAAGGTGGCAACTCACCGGCGACAAGAAACACCTTGAAACGCTCTACCGCTCTTTGCTGGAAACGGCTATCCTGTATGAATATTACAATACGCTGGGATATGTGTGGACCGACCGACTGAGCTTTCGCGTGACCGACATCCAGCGCTCGCGACTGGGCGGCGTCAGCCATGAGCGTTCCAATTTCTTTGCAGGCAACGCAGTGAGCTGGCGTTTCAATCACGATGGCGACGCTGAAAAGATGGCCATCCTCGTGCCGTTCTCCACGCCAAAAGCGTTGAATCTTGAATTTTTCAATACCGACACCCAACAGATGGAAGCGCAAATGACAGGCTGGGACGTGCTCAACGGCGAATGGGAACTGATTCAGGGGACAGACACGAATGGCGATGGCACAATTGACCAGGAAACAATGCGCAAAAAAGTAGCCTTCGGTCGCGAAGAGACGGTAACGCTGACGATCCCGCCACGCCAGCAGACGATGGTACAAATGAAGCTGGCGGGGAATGGCGTTAGCATCGTCCTCCAACGCCCCGATTTGGCCATTGGCGAAGAAGACGTGCAAATAGTCGGGGATCAAGTCACGGTAACGGTACACAATTTAGGATTCGCACCTGCTCCCGCAACCCCGATTGTCCTGACCGATCGCACCGGACAAAAAATTTACTATATGGCAACCGTACCTCCGCTGGAGGGCACGCATGATCTGTTGCCAAAGAAAACGCAGGTGACGCTGACCCTCCCGCCTGCCATCAAATGCGACAACTGTCGGGTGATCGTCGATCCCGAAAATACAGTTTCCGAAATCAGAAAATCCAATAACTCAGTGCAGTTAAGGTAAAATAATTATAAATAAACTTATTATGATTACGATTGAATACACCGGAACAGTTCATGGAACAAGCGCCTCGCAAACAACCGCAAAATGACCATAACCTTCTGAAATGAAAAAATATGTAATTATCATCATTAGTATTGTCGTACTGCTGCTGGTTGCGTCCTATTTTGTCTGGTCGCTGCTGTTACGTCATGCGGGTTTGACTTTGCCCGACTACGACGCTGCCATCGTTTCGAAAAACGACAGGGTGTACAGCCAGCCGGATTACAGCGCGGCAGGTGAAAATATCCGTAAAAACTCGCAATGGCGGGGTGATAACCGCGATGGCGTTTACGGCGAAACAGGGTTGTTGAAGCGGTGGCCTGCCGACGGTCCGAAACTGTTATGGAAATATGAAGGACTGGGGCACGGCTATACCTCCGCCGCCATTGCCAACGGGAAAATCTACATCACGGGGCTTACCGGCGACATACTGATGCTTTACGTTTTCGACCTCAAAAGCGGTCGGTTACTCCGGCAAAAGGGCGTAGGCAGGGAACGCGACAGCCAGTATCCCGGCCCGCGGTCAACCGTTTGCGTCAACGACGGGAAGCTGTACATCTACAATGCACTGGGTATGCTTTACTGCTTGGACGAGGTCACGCTCGACGAGGTCTGGCGAAAGCATCTTTTCATGGACTTTGACGGAAAGGGTATCATGTGGGGCGTTACCGAATCGCCCCTGATAGTGGACGACAGGGTTTTCATGACGCCGGGAGGCGATCGGCACAACATGGTGGCGATGAACAAAAATACGGGCGCACTGATCTGGTCGTCGGCGGGCGAAGGAACGCCATCGTCCTACTGTTCGCCGCAGTTTATCGCCGACCAGTCCGTGCCGATCATCGTTACAAACACCCGCGAACATATCATCGCAATCAACGCCGATACCGGCGAAAAACTGTGGTCGTTCCCGCAAACGAACCAGCAAAACATTCACCCCAACACGCCGCTTTACAGCGACGGCATGATTTTTTCGACTACGGGCTACAAAGGCGGTTCCATGCTTCTTCGCCTGAAAGACGGCGGGAAATCAGCAGAGCAGGTCTGGAAAAACGACGAGGCGGATACCCAGATAGGTGGAGCCGTAAAAGCGGGCGATTACATTTATGCTTCGGGACATCAGAATAAATACTGGTTCTGCATGGACTGGAAGACGGGCGAAACGATGTACAAGGTTAGGGATATGGCGCCGTGCAACGTGATTTACGCCGACGGGATGCTGTACTGCTACAGCGAAAAAGGCACGATGAACCTTGTAAAGCCGAACCCCGAAAAGTTCGAACCGGTAAGTTCATTCAAGGTGACACCGGGCACCGACCAGCACTGGGCGCATCCGGTAATCTACGACGGGGTGCTGTATCTCCGCCACGGCGATGCGCTGATGGCGTATGACATTTCAATCGAATAATCTAAAAAAGAAGGAAATATGAACAAGAAAGTTTATGAATACGAGGCGATTATCCAATCTTCAGAGATAGGAACGGGAGGCGCATACGTGCCGTTCCCCTACGACATACGGGCGGAGTTTGGCAAGGGAAGGGTGAAAGTTCACGCCACTTTCGACGACATTCCGTATGATGGAAGCGTGGTCAATATGGGCATGAAAAACGCCGACGGCTCGGTGTGCTATATCATCGGTATCCTTAAGGATATCCGTAAACAAATCGGAAAACAGCCCGGCGACAGGATCAGAGTGACGATTCGGGAAAGAGAGTGAGCCCTCGCTTTTTCCGCGCAGCAAACAATCGGGATTTTTAAAAGGATGGATGTTGGCGTCAATTAGTCGGCAGACCATGTTTTACCAAGATTTGAATTATCAGGTCTTCCGGCAAGTCTGTGAACTCGGCGATCTCCTTGATCGTGCGCCCTTTTTTGTGGGCATTAATGACTGTTTGCTCTCGGTTTTCCTGCATGCCGAGCGCTTTGCCTTTTTCAATGCCGATCACTTCTCCCTTTTCAATGCCGATCACTTCTCCCTTTTCCATGCCGATTGCTTCTCCCTTTTCTATGCCGATTGCTTCTCCTTGCCGCAAACCGATCGCTATGCCTCTTTGTTCGCCTTTCAGTTCGGCAGTATAAAACTGCGTTTTTTGGTCGGTGTAAAATCGCCTTTCATATTCGTACGTGGTTCTTTCCTGATGAGACATTCTCATAACGTCTAATTTTTCGCCCGCTTCCTGAATGCCCGCTGCCGTAAAGTCACCCCTGACTGTCGAGTTTTTAAGTACATATACCCACTCGTCGAACCGGTCTTTTATCTCGCCTCTAAATTTATTGGGAAGTATCAGGTAATATTCAGGGTGAATGGCGCTTGTCGGAAATTCCGGCTTAAGTTTCTGGGTAAATGGGATTTTCTCTTCGTAATGAACACCTTTAAATTCCGTCAGGCTGGCGCAGAAAACATATTCTTTCTCGTTTACCGTGTCAAAATAGCCAACATTGACCGAATACACTTTTTTGATGTCATACAGCCGGCCGCTTGACACCTGTTCGACAACCGCCTTACAAACATTAAACAGTATCTTGCCAAAAAAATCTATCTGATCATAGAACTGAAACTCGAAAACGGCTATTTCCCCGCCATCGATTCTCGCCTTCATATCCAAACGGTTTACCTTGCCCTGCGATTGATCGGCATTTCCTTCGCTTTCCAAGATTTCATCAACAACGACCTTTCTGCCAAGCAGTTCGGTCAGGAATCCGCTCAAAATAGCAAAGTTGGCTTTGTCGCGCAACACATTTTTAATGGCGTAATCTAATGATATAATTGTTCGATCCATACTTTTTTTTAAAATGATAGTGCAAATATACAACTATTATCCGAGAATTCGGATAAAATGATTACCTTTTTTTACCCTTTGATTTCCTCCGTGAATTTCCGATGCCTTCGGAAACGCCCTTTCCACTCATTGGCATATTCATTTGGCATATTCATTTGCCAATTCTGGCGAATAGCCGCGTTTTGAATTGTTATTGAGCTTGTCGAAATACTGTTCCGCTTCAACTCACGTGAAACAGCGAACTTGTCTTTCCCTATCGCTGCACATATAACTTTTTTTGCGCAATTCGCTTGCTGCATCCGTGCAATTACGTACCTTTGTTCCTTTGAAGATTTTTCGATTTAACAGCGACTAACTAAAACAATAAATGAGCCAGTCAGACAATATTCCTTTGGATGAAAAGCATTTTGATGAGATATTCAGAAAATATTATTCAATGCTTTGCATCATCGCTTACGACTATGTGGGGGAGAAATCGCTGGCAGAAGAAATGGTGCAGGACACTTTCCTGCATGTTTGGGAAAAGAGAAGATCGATTCAGGTCACGCCTGCCATCAAGTATTTTTTAGTAAAATCCACCCAAAACACCTGCCTGCAATATCTCAGGAAGAAAAAATTGGAAACGCAAAACATGGATGCCTTGCCTGCCCACACATTGCTCGCGTGGCGCGACGATTATCCGCTGGGGCAGCTTTTCGAGAAGGAAATTGCAGCAATCATCGACCGTACCGTCATGTCGTTGCCGCCGCAGGTTCAAAAAGTATTTCGGCTGAGCCGGTACAGGGATATGACCTATTCACAGATTGCCGCCCTGTTGGATGTATCTGAAAATACGGTCAAAACACAGATCAAAACAGCTTTGTCGCGGTTGCGTACTGCTTTGAAGGAATACCTTGATTAGAGTTTAGATATTAGAGTTTAGATATTAGAGTTTAGAGTTTAAATTTATATTTCAATAAAATCACCCTCTCTGCCTTTTTTTGCATTATATTATTAGAGTTAATTAGGACATGAACAAAGAAGAAAATGTAGAAGTCAACATCGAATCGTTGATTGGAAAGTATTTCAATGGAACTATCTCTGACGATGAGCTGCCGGCGTTAATCGCCTGGGTGACGCAATCGAAGGAGAATGAATTATTGTTCCATCAGTACCGTGAAATATTATTGGTTTCAAGGATGAACGATGACAGTTTCCAGTTCGACGAACAGTCGGCGCTTGAGCAGGTGAAGGCAAAAGCAAGGGACGTGTCGCCCGGCCTTGCCGACGTCAAGCTGCGCAGAGCCGTCGCCTTATCCTACCGTTGGGCGGCTGTGGCAGCCATTTTCCTTGTGATAAGCGGTACGCTGTGCTACCATTTGTTATCGCGGTCATCGAGGGCGTCCGAGGTTTATCAGGAAATAATTGTCCCGTTGGGTTCGCGGGCAAGGTTGGTGTTGCCCGACGGCTCGCAGGTAAGCCTGAACGCAGGTTCGACCTTTCGTTATAAAAATAATTTTGACGTCAAAAGTCGCGATGTGTGGCTCGACGGTGAAGGATTTTTTGATGTCCAAAAGTCTGCGACGCCATTCATCGTACATTCGGGAAAGGTGCAGATCAAGGCTGTCGGCACAAGTTTCAATGTCCGCGCCTACTCGTCCGATCAGGTCGTTGAAACGACGCTGGTCAGCGGGAAAATTGTAGTCACGGGCATCGGCCAGCATCGGGAATCGGCAGAGGAGGGAATGACCTTGCTGCCCAATCAAAAGCTGATTGTGTCCAACCTGCCCGAGTTGCAGGATTCATCGGACGCGAACAACGGCGAGCAGTTACCCGACGAAGAGAGAACCGTGATATGGAAGAAAAAAATCGACCCGGCGCCTGAGATATCGTGGAAAGACAACAGATGGGTCGTCAACCGCGAAGACTTGAGCAGTCTGGCCGTCAAATTGGAAAGACGGTTCGATGTTGAAATCGTCTTCAAAGACGAACAGCTGAAATCATTCCGTTACAACGGTTCATTGCCCGACCTCTCGCTGGAGCAGGTGTTGAAAGTGATGAGCTTGGCCTCGCCCATCGATTATTCGGTGAACGAAAAAACCGTCGTTATTTCTGCAAAAAAGTAACGAAGCATGTTTAACAATTAAAATTGAAAGTATATGGATGGATAAAAGCGACGACTGAACACACGAAAAGCATGCGGGATACGCCAATATCCCACATGCCGCGAGAAAAATTATGTCCTGATGCTAAGGTGAATACACGCAAAAGGACACGTAAAAAACATTTTTAAAACCAACAAAGATATGTATAATAATTTAATACTAAACATTTCCATTCAAAAAAAATGGGACAAAAAAATTTTGCATATAATGAGACTGTATTTATTCTTTATTTTATTGGCATTGGCGCCGATACATGCCGCCGTGTATTCGCAAACAGCCAATTTGAACATTCAGGTAAAAAACCAGACTTTGCGCGACGCCTTAAAACAAATTGAACAGGCAAGCGATCTGTATTTTTTCATGAGCGACAATCTGGATGCAATGGAGGAGCGGGTGTCCATTGATGCGCAAAACAAAAGTTTCGACGAGATCATGAACGGGGTTCTGGAAGGGCGCGGTTTGTCCTACAGGATGTTTGAGAACAACGTGGTGGTCATCACCAAGGATGCGATACTCAGCCAGGGTATCAGCATCACGGGCACAGTGACCGACGTCGGCGGCGATCCGCTACCAGGCGTAACCGTGATGGTCAGGGGGACAACGCAAGGAACGGCAACCGATGCCAATGGGGCTTATTCCTTGCAGGTTTCGGATGAAAATGCCATATTGCAGTTTTCATTTATTGGATTCATTACACAAGAAATAGCCGTTGGTAATCGACGTACTATTAATATCATGCTAATCGATGACACCCAGCAATTAGATGAAGTAGTGGTGATAGGATATGGCACCATGCGCAAAAAGGATCTGACGGGTTCTATTGTGCAAATCCGCCCCGACAGGTTTAGCGACGAAAACCCTAAAACAGTACAAGACGTGCTTAGAGGAACTCCAGGATTGCAAGTCGGTTATGACCCCATGGCAAAAGGTGGCGGTTCAATGCAAATAAGAGGACAACGTTCGGTCTATACCGGTGGAAGTCACAACGAGCCATTGATTATTCTTGACGGCATGTTATTTTACGGAGAACTTTCTGAAATCAATCCAGACGACATCGGGCAGATTGACGTGTTGAAAGATGCATCGGCAGCGGCCATTTATGGAGCAAAAGCGGCCAGCGGTGTGATAATAATCACAACTAAAAAAGGTAAGCAAGGTAAGCCGGTTGTGAATGTAAGCACAAATATTGGTTTCGTGACCAAAAGCGACTGCCGCGAACCGTTTTCACCGGAAGGTTACATGAAATATCGGGAAGACTGGTACAAAACACCTACTTACGGTACAAATCCCTCAACGGGTAAATATGAGGCTTATCAAACAGGAAATACACAACCCGGATATTTTGATCATCCCGACAACTTGGCTATGTTTAACACCTCATTAGAGCAATGGCGTGCGTATACCACCAACATTGCCGGTGAATCAGATGCCAGTATATATGCCAGGCGTTTGCTGCTACAAGAAACTGTTTTAGAAAACTATTTGGCAGGGAAAACATTCGACTGGTTCAACCACACCTATCAAACAGGTATCAACCATGATTACAATATCAGTGTTTCAGGTGCAAGCGACAAGATAAACTATTATATGTCAGCTGGTTTCATTCAAAACAATGGCGCTCTGAGAGGTAACAAATACCAAGCTGTTCGATCTAACATGAAAGTAGAAGGAAAAGTTACGAATTGGTTCGAAATCGGTGCCAATGTTAACTTTCAAGACCGTAGTGACGGTGATATTCGCCCCGATGAGGTTAATAACAGCCCGTATGGCAGTTATCGTGATGATGACGGAAATTTGGTGTTGTTCCCGATGGGGCCTATCTCGAAAAGAGGTGCCAACTATGATTATCGAATGCAATATGTAGACTTGGAAAGAGGGTATACCGTGCTCAACAGCATCATCAATGCCAAAGTGATATTACCTTTTGGAGTTACTTACTCGTTCAATGCATCACCGCGTTATCAGTATTATTATGACCGTTACCATGAATCTGCGCAACATCCGGAATGGTCGGCAAACCCCAACGGCTTAGTAAACCGTGAGCAAACAAAACGTTTTGACTGGTCGCTCAACAATACAATACAGTGGGTTCAGACCTTTGCGCAAAAGCATCATATTAACCTTACACTGGTGCAAGAAGCTGAAGAACGTCAGGCGTGGAAAGACAGGATTGAAGCGCGAAATATTTTACCTACTGACGCCTTAGGATTCCATAACACGCAAAACGGCGACAAGTCAAGAAGTTCTTTTTCGACAGATGATACCCACCAAACAGCTGATGCCCTGCTTGCCCGTCTTTTCTACTCCTACGATGACCGGTACATGATAACTTCGTCTATTCGTCGAGACGGGTATTCTGCATTCGGACAAAACAACCCTTATGCCACTTTCCCGTCAATAGCAGTCGGATGGTCGTTTAACAATGAAAAGTTCTTTCATTGGAAACCTATGAGTACTGGAAAATTACGTGTTTCGTGGGGCAAAAATGGAAATCGTTCGCTTGATAATCCTTACTTGTCGCTTGCCGATCTTACAATGGGACAGATGCAGGGATATGTGGATGTTTCGAACAATATGTATCAAATCTATTATTTAAGAATTGGCCGCATGGCAAACCCGAATTTGCAATGGGAAAAAACAACATCCACGAATATCGGGTTAGATTTGGGTTTCATTGACAACCGAATCACGGGAAATATTGAGTATTATATAATGAAAACCAACGACATGATTATGAATCAGCGTTTGCCCAGTTTTAGCGGGTTTGAATCTATTACCACTAATTTGGGCGAGGTTTCCAATAAAGGAATTGAGTTATTTATTAGTTCCTTGAATATCAAAAACAAGTCATTGGAATGGAGTACTACCCTGAGTTTTTCGTACAACAAGAATGAAATCAAACACTTATATTACGAAAACGAGGATATTCTTGATAACAATGGGAATGTTATCGGCAGTAAAGAAATTGACGACAGAACCAACGGCTGGTTTATAGGGAAACCCATCAGCGCCATCTGGAATTACCGTGTTACAGGTATCTGGCAGGTTGATGAAATAGAAGAAGCGAGCAGGTATGGACAGAAACCGGGCGACCCCAAGGTAGCCAACAATTATACCGCCGACGACAGGGTAAATGCAGATGGAAGCATTACACCTGTTTATAATGATCATGACAAGGAGTTTTTGGGTCAAAGTACACCCCCTGTTCTTTGGGCGCTACGCAATGATTTCACGATTTTCAAAAACTTTACTTTTTCTTTTAACATCTATTCTTATATGGGACACAAGCGTCTTTCGGGGCTTTACCTGAATCAGAATAATGGAGGTTCCTCGATAACTTACAATTATAATACGTACGCCAAGAAGTATTGGACGCCTGAAAATCCATACGGCAAGTATGGTCGTTTGGAAGCGCAAGGTCCTGCAGGACTCCCTGCACCGGAAAAACTTTACGACCGTACATTTATTCGCCTTGAAAACATATCAGCAGGCTATACATTACCTCAGCAGTTGACGTCGAAGTTAGGGGTGGAAAAAGCTAAACTGTTTGGTTCAATCCGTAATGTGGCGGTATGGAAAAAAGACTGGGAATATGGAGACCCCGAAATCAGTGGTTCGGCGTTTCATGAAGTGGCCGGTTTGGCAACTCGTTTTTACTCACTTGGATTAAATGTAACTTTTTAAACTTTGAAAATATGAAAATGTCACATAAAACAAATATATTAGCGTTTACTTCGCTTTTAGCCATTATATGCGGTTCTATGACAATCAGTGGCTGTTCTGAAGATTTTCTAAAACCTGATCCACTGTCTTTCTTTGAACCGGTTGCCACATTCAGTACAGAGACGGGATTAGCGGCTGCTATGTCTACATGCGACAGGAATTTCCGTCAAGCGTGGTGTAACACTTCCGGCGACGGTACTCCCGTGGGAACGGACCTATGGTTTTCCGATTTGGCCTATTACAGCAAAACGGATGTTAATCCTACAAGCGCCAATTTTGATGTAGCTACCGGTTTGACGCCTACTGGAGGAAACGCATCTGACGGTAATCGAATTGACTGGTTTTGGGTACAACTTTTTAGTACCGTCAAGTATGCCAATGCGGTTTCCACCTATGTGGATAAGGTAACAGGTTTGGACGAATCCATCAAAAATGCGTACAAGGGCAGGGCATATTTTCACCATTCGTTCTGCTATATGTTGATGATATTCCAGTTTGGTGACGTGCCATTGATAACAACCATACTGGAAGTGCCTAAACAAAATTATCGAAGCACAAAGAAAGAAGCCATTCTCGAAATGCTAACACAAAATATGGAGTTTGCAGTACAATGGGTGCCTGATCAAAGCAACATGCTTTATAAAGGGATGGTCAATAAAGGCGCTTGCCGTATGTTACTGCTTAAATGTTATCTCGCTACAGGACAATGGCAAAAGGCAAAAGAACAGGCGGATATATTAATTGACCAGTCGGGTTATTCATTAATGCAGGACCCTTTTGGAACGTGGAACCCCGGCGGAGAACCGAGAACTTGGCCCATCACACGCAATGTGATATGGGACTTGCATCGTGCCGAAAACAAACTGATTGCCGCCAATAGGGAAGTCATTATGGGGATGCCTAACCGGGGTGCAGCGGCAGAATCGTTCATTGCTTTTCCTGCAATGCGACTCTTCGGGCCTTTTTGGAATGGTACGGGCACTTTGCGAACACCTGACGGAAAAAACGGCATTGAAGTCTATGCCCGTAATAATCCTAATTATAATCCGGAACTTGATTATGCCAGAGCGCTCGGTCGCGGCGGCGGATTTTTTCGACCCACTTATTTTGCACAACATACGTTGTGGAATGTGTACGGAGTGAAAGACGAAGGAGATTTGCGTCACAGCAGCGAGACAGGGAACTGGATGGTGATGGATTCAATTAAATATAACGAAGCCACATCTGAGTATAGGGGGCAAAATCTCATGATTTTTCATCCGGAAACAGGCGAAATGATTTGTACTGATACGGTTCGTCAATGGTTCAACTATCCTCATTACAAAATCTTTTTAAACGATGTGGCAGCAGAAGCCAACTTGGGCGCTACCCAGTTCAATGGCGCCTCCGAAGGAGGAAATGCCGACTGGTATCTCTACCGTTTGGCGGAAACCTATCTGCTTCGTGCCGAGGCAAAATTTTACTTGGGCGATCCAACGGCAAAAGACGATGTGAATGAAGTCAGGAGGAGAGCAAAATGCACCCAACTGTACACTTCCGATATTACGATAGGCGACATCATGGACGAACGCGCACGTGAATTGTATATCGAAGAATTTCGTAACGCAGAATTGAGCAGGGTTTCATACTGCCTTGCACTGAGCGGGAAACCAGACGAATGGGGCAATACGTATGATATCAACAACTTTGATAAGCAATCTGGTACGGAAGCTGTCGGCGGCAGTTACTGGTGGCAGCGAATTACACATCATAACGAAGCTTACAATAAAGGCCCTGTAACCACTATCGGAAGAACTTTTAACTGGGCGATAGCCAAACATAATTTCTACTGGCCTATTCCCGAGTCTGCCATTCGTGCAAACAATAAAGGGGAGTTAAGCCAAAATTATGGATATGATGGATATGATCCGGCTACTCCCAAATGGGAAACCTGGCAGGAAGCCGTTGAAGACGAAGGAAAATTTGAATAAATGAATAATATAATAAAAAGGCTGTTAAATTTGTTTATATTTGCAGATTGAAACAGCCTTTTTTAGTCATACTTAATAAATAACAATATTATGAAACGTCGTAATTTTTTAACAAACGCTCTCTTGACTGCCGGAGCATTGGGACTTGGCAGGCACGCTATTGCGAGTCAACAAATACTGCAGTTGAACGGTCTTACAGACATCAAGCCAATCCCGCAATTCGGCGATCCGGCAAGCAGTCACCTGACAGCCTATATCTATGATTCACAAAATTCAGCCGTCTGGGTTCGCTGGAAGAACGCCATTCTCACTTGTTATCGCGCCGAAGCGATGCAGAAATATCCTTATTTCTATCCACTTCGTGCACTCAAGTCGGGTCTGTCGCTGACCACGGAAAGCGCGCAGCCATGGCCGCATCATCGTGGTGTCTTTTTTGGTGCCGACAGGGTCAACGGTCGGAACTACTGGCAAAATAATCCGGACAAGGATCGCATGGTCTCCAAGCAACTTGAATTGGGCGCATGTTCCGAAAAATCGGTGGAAATAAGGAATGAATGTCTTTGGACGCCTTTCGAAGGGGAGCCGATCATTGCCGACAAGCGCCGTTACCTGGCGACAGTTCTCAACGACGAGACCTACACGCTCGACTGTCATTATGAATTGACTGCCCTGACTGAAGTTGCTTTCGAGAAAACGGGTCACGGAGTCTTCGGCGTGCGCGTCGAACCTGACCTTTCTGTAGATGGCGGCGGCGTTCTTCTCAACAGCGAAGGACAACAAGGAGAAAAAGACACCTTCGACAAACCAGCCCGCTGGATGGCTGCTTACGGCCAGCGTAGCGGACGCAATGACGGACTGATTGAAGGTCTTGCCATCATGTCGCCACAGTACAAGCGGCCACCTTTCGACCGAAATGTCTGGTTTACCAGAAATTACGGATTTTTTTCACCCAATCCCTTCAACTCGCTTGACAAGGATGAGAAATTCGTCATGCCGAAAAATGATGTGCTTCGTCTGGCTTATCGAATCGTTGCATTTACAGGCGTGCCCGCCAATGCTTTCCTCGATGCACAGTGGGACGAATTTAACGGACTTGCGGTTGTGAGTTGACAAAATAATCAATAATTTTGCAAAATGAAAAAATTAAAATTATTTGCACTTTTATCCTTTATGGCTTCTTTCCTGTTTTGCAGCTTGCAGTGTGGAAATCAAGCGGATATTCCAAAAGTGGAATTTGTCAGGAACGATGCCGAAAAAAAAGTGGACGTGATGATTGACGGGCGTTTATTCACTTCCTACCTGTGGCATGACCCTGTTTTTCGGGATATAAAAAAACCCGTGCTGTATCCGATAATTACGTCAACCGGGACTGAAATCACCCGCGGTTATCCCTTGAATCCACGACCGGATGAACGTACCGATCATCCCCATCAAATTGGATTGTGTTTTAATTACGGGCATGTAAACGGGTACGATTTCTGGAATAATTCAACCGCTATTCCCGAGAATCGGAGAGACCGCTATGGAACCATCAGGCATTTGGGTATTGATAAACTTTCAGGAAGTGCCGGTCAGGGGATCATGATTACCCGCGAAAGCTGGACCACTCCGTCAGGGGAAGAACTTTTGGCCGAAAAAACGGAATATAATTTTATGGCTAAGGGAGCGTTACGCATCATTGACCGAATTACCACGCTGACGGCAACCCACACGGATGTTTCGATGAAAGACACGAAAGAGGGGGGATTTGGCATTCGTGTTGCCCGACAATTGGAAATGCCTTCCAATGAGGAGCTTATACTGACCGATGCGCAGGGTATCCCTGCCACAGTCAAAAAGATGTCGAACGAGGGAATAACAGGCAATTATAAAAACAGTAACGGCATCTTCGGTGAAGCCGTATATGCAACACGGGGCGACTGGGTGATCTTATTTGGGAAAATCGGCGATGAAGCGGAATCGGTTGTGATGATTGACCATCCCGACAATCCGGGTCATCCCACTTATTGGCACGCAAGGGGCTACGGGCTGCTGCTTGCGAACCCGCTGGGAGCTGGGGAATATTCCAGCGGCAAACATGTCATGGATTTCAAAATTCCCGCCGGTCAGTCAGCCACATTTAAATTCAGGCTGGTTGTGTGCTCGCAAAAAATACTGACTGATGAAGAAATTAATGATTTGACAGCGGAATTTGCAAAAAAATAGGAAGTACCGTGTATAAATCCAATCAAATTAACGTTTATAATAAAAAAACAATGAAAAGTAACCGTAGAAATTTTTTAAAAACAACAGGCATTGCAGGTTTAAGTTTAACAGGAATAGGTAGTATGGTAAGAGGCGGAAACCCTGCCCAACCGTATATGTCGGAAGAAATGAAATTTGTTAATCAATGCAGTGAAATGGAAAAAGCGCACGTACAGCAGTTCAACATGTCGGGTTTTGCCGCGCCAAAAATTGAAAAGGTACGTGTTGGAATAATCGGACTTGGCAACAGAGGACCCGGACACATGAAAAATCTGAGCCAGATCAAAGGGGTTGAAATTAAGGCGCTTTGCGATATCCGGAAAGAAAAGGCCGAACAGGCTAAAAAAATGCTGGAAGGTACCGAACATAACCCTACCCTCTATTCAGGCCATGCGGACGAATGGAAAAAACTGTGCGAACGCGACGACATTGACCTGGTCGTGATTGTCTCGCCCTGGTATATGCACGCTCCGATGGCGATATTTGCCATGGAAAACGGCAAACATGCCGTATCGGAGGTTGCGCTGGCCGGATCAATAGATGAATGTTGGCAGTTGATAAAAACAGCAGAAAGTACCCGCAAGCATTGCATGATGCTTGCTAATTATTGCTACAACTCGTTTGAACTCACCATCCTCAACATGGCGCGGCAAGGCTTTTTTGGCGAAATCGTACATGCGGAAGGCGGATATATTGCCAACAAGATGGGGAACAACTTCCGGAAAGACTTTTACTGGGATATGTGGTGGCTAAAGCAGTACGCCGATCGTAAAGGCAATATTTATCCGATTCACGGCTTCGAGATAATTTGCCAGCTGATGGATATTAACAGGGGCGACAAGCTGAATCGATTGGTTTCAGTCGAGAGCGGAGATTTTATCATGGGGAAGACAGCGAAAGAACTGGCGTCGAAAGATGATTTTTACAGCGAGTTTAAAGACAAGGATTTTAGAGGCAACATCAACACCTCTGTCATCAAGACGGAAAGGGGTCGTACAATCGTGGTGCAGCACGATGCCTCCACATACAGGCCCTATACGCTCAAACACGAAATTTACGGCATGGAAGCTTCGGTTGAGGGATACCCCCGTCCTCCCAGAATCTACAAAAAAGATGGCGAATACGTTTCGCCCGAAGAATACAAGTCGATTACCGAGCAGTATAAACCCGGTTTCCTCAAACGGGAAGAATTTATCAATCAGAAAACAAATTCCGAGTTTGGCGCCGACATGCTGATGATGTGGCGTTTGATACACTGCCTTCGTAACGGTCTGCCTTTAGATATGGATGTATACGACGGCGTGTCCATGAGTTCTGTTCTTCCATTAAGCGAGTGGTCGGTAAATAACGGTTCGCTCCCGATTGACATACCCGATTTCACGGCGGGTGCATGGAAAACCAACAAACAGAATATGGGTATCATAAATATGTGATGCAGTTCATAAAAAGGTAAAATGAAATGAAGTCAAGAAGGTCGTTTTTGAAAAAAATGGGACTTTCCGGCTTGGCATTCGCCGGTGCCGGATTTGAGACGGGTGCTTCCTCACAAACAGACATGGCAGAATCAAAAGTATTCGAGCACAATTATATGCAGCATTTTAACATGGCAGGATATGCAGCGCCAAAAATTCCTACTGTGAGATTAGGAATTATCGGGATGGGAAACCGGGGAACCAGTAATCTCAATACCATACTTCCAATTGAAGGAGTAGAAATTAAGGCGTTATGCGACATAGAGCCTTCCAGGGCTGAAAGAGCGGCAGAGAGGGCAAAAAACGCTGGGCATACGCCTGTCATATTCGCAGGAAGCAAAGACGAATGGAAAAAACTTTGCGAACGGCCCGATATAGACCTGGTCATGGTTACCACTCCGTGGTATATGCATGCCGAACAGTCCGTTTATGCAATGGAACAGGGAAAACATGTGGCAACTGCTGTTCCCGCCGCGGGTACGCTCAAGGAATGCTGGGACCTCGTTGAAACCTCGGAACGTACTAAAAAACATCTTTACATGTTGGAAAACATAGCTTTCTGTGAATTTCAGCTTTTGACACTCAACATGTCAAGGAAAGGTTTTTTCGGCGAGATTGTTCATTGCGAAGGGGCCTACAACGCCAGTAAGATGAGCAACAACTTTTCACGGAAAATGTATTGGGATATGTGGTGGTTGCGCCAGTATGCGTGGCGTAAAGGCAATTTCTATCCCACACACGGTCTTGGCCCGGTTGCTCAGATACTCAACATCAACCGTGGAGACAGGCTCGATTATTTGGTTTCTGTTGAAACAGATGATTTCATGATGGAAAAGAAAGCTCGGGAGTTGGCTCAAACAGACGATTTTTTCAGTCCGTTTGTCGGAAAGGATTTTCGTGGCAATATGAATGTCACTACTATCCGAACTAAAAAAGGAAAAACCATCATGCTGCAACACGATGCCACTTCTCCTACTCCTGAAAGTTATATTCACGGGATATATGGCACACATGGCGCAGCGCTGTGCTATCCTGAACCGTCCCGTATTTCAAAAGGAGAGCATAAGTGGGTTTCAATGGAAGAATTTGAAAAAATCAAAAATCAATTTACGCCGGAAATTACGCCAAGAATGAGAGAATGGGCGAAAAATAGCGGACACGGAGGAGCCGATATTCAGGAAGCATGGCGTCTAATTGATTGCCTGAGAAATGGTTTCCCCCTTGATATGGATGTGTATGATGCGGCTGCGTGGAGTTCGATTGTTCCGTTGAGTGAATGGTCGGTAAATAACCGGTCAAATTCCGTCGATGTACCTGATTTTACTGCAGGAGCATGGAAAACCAATCCGCTCAACATGGACATCAATCTCGAAAAATGCGGCTCAACAAAAATTTCCAGTGTATGAAACCATTTTTGAAATACCTATTACTGGGATTTTTATCCCTCGCAGCATTATCCCGAACAACATGGGCGCAGGATGGATTGAAACGCCTCCCGAAAAAATTCGACATGCCATTTCAGGCCGTGTCGCTTGAGGAAGCGCAAAAATGGCAAAGCGAGGCGCGTGAGAAATTATTCGGCTATGTGGAAGCACTTTGTCCGCGAAAAAGTGTGGAGGAACTGCCGATTGACATGAAAATCGAATCGTCGGAAGCACTTCTCGCCTACACGAAGTACCGTATTTCCTATACGGGAAACGAAGGTGAGCGGAAAACGGCGATTCTTACGGTTCCGAAAGGGACGGGTCCGTTTCCTGCCATGCTTGCCCTCCATGGTCATGGGGGCAGTGAAGATGCCGTCTTCAACAATCCCAAAGAGTTGTACAAAGGTTTTGCCGACGATTTTGCGCGGGGTGGCTATGTGACGCTGGCTCCATCGCTGGAACATCGTGATTATGCGGGCATGCAACTTTGGAACCTGATTCGACTCGTTGACATCATGGAAACGCATCCGTCGGTCGATAAGGAACGGCTTGGGGTGGCGGGGCTTTCGATGGGCGGCGAATGGGCGATGTGGGTGGCTGCGTGCGATCTCCGACTGAAAGCTGCCGTCGTTAGCGGTTGGATGTGTACGACTGAAGGATGCTTGTCGGTTCCAAACTGCACGTGCTGGGAAATGCCGGGGTTCTTCACCCTGATGGATGTATGCGAGATCAATCTGCTGCTGGCGCCGAGACCGGTGGTTTTCGAAAGTTCGCTGCGCGACAACTGTTTCCCAATCAACTTTTGCCGCGACGGATTTGCACGAATCCGCGAGGGGTACGGCGTGTTCGGCGCCAAAGATGCCGTTTCACAGGATACCTGGAACGCCGGCCACGAATGGCATGGCGAACTGGCATATCCGATGATTGATGGCGTTCTCAACGGGAATGTAACAGCCGTTTACAAAGAAAAGAATCAGACCAACATTAAATAAATGACATCATGAATCAGCTTAATAATCCTTTATTGCCTGTGGACATCGTCTTTCACCCCTCGTGGTGGAACAAACATGCGGGCATTGTCTTCGACGAAGATTTCTTCTACCATCCTGTCAGGCGCGTGGAAGACGAACGGCGCATGGAAAAGGAACTGTACGACCGTTTTGGCGCGTTCGGGCTTGGCGCGGATAAGGACCAGTACCTGCCGCAGATCGGGGCGGTTCATCTGGCTGCCGGATACCTGCTTTCGGGCATGCTGGGATGCAGGATCAGGTATGCCGCCAACGAAGCCCCGCAGGTGATTTGCGCCCATCGCGAAGACTTCAGCATCGACGAAGAAGCCGCCTTCCAAAGCGCCGATTTCAAAAAACTGTTGACGCTGGCGGACGAACTCAAGGCAAAATTCGGCTTTTTGTGCGGCGACATCAACTGGGGCGGCGTGTTGAATATCGCGATGGACTTGAAAGGCGAAAATGTGTTGACCGATATGATGATGCAGCCAGAAGAATGTAAGGATTACATACGGAAAATCAGTTCGGTAGTTGAACGTTTCTTCACGTTTGTTCAGTCGCAAACCGGCACGAGTTCCATTTCGGTAAACCGGGTGGTTCGTCATATCAGCGACCCCGTGTATCTTCACTCTGAATGTTCGCACACCATGATTTCGGAGGACGACTACCGCGAGTTTCTGATGCCGGTAGACGCTGAATGGTGCCAGAAATACCGTCCGTATGGAATCCATTACTGCGGCAAAGACCCTCACCGCCATGCTGCCGCTTATGGCGAACTCCCGTCAGTCGATTTCTTTGATCTTGGCTGGGGCGGCGACATTGCCATCATGCGTAAACAGCTGCCTCATACGCTGCTGAACCTACGCATCGACCCGGTGACGCTCAACAGCCTGTCGTGCGGGGAAATTGAACAATTTATCCGTGAAGGAGTTGCCCTGTCAGGGAATCCCTACCTGACAGGCATTTGCTGCATCAATATGGATGCCGAAACTGACGACGAAAAAGTCAGTACCATTTTCAGGACGACAGAGACGCTCCGCAAAGAATACGGAACATCAAAAAAGTTGCATTTGTGAGTTGAATCTGCAACCCCATTACAGGAACATCGTTAACAAACTTACATTATGAAAAAGTATTTGCTTATAATCCTTTCCTGCTTTTGCTTTGCCTGTGCGAAAAACTTTCCCGACGGCGAATGTCAATACAGGGATTTTGCGCCTGATGGCGTACCGTTTACCATTGCCGATTCAATGTGGAATGTAGACACGCTGGGCAGGCATCGCGCGATCGTGCTAGTGGATGAAAATATTTATAAAGGCGCCCAAAAGCCGTCCGCTCCAAATGCCGTAAAAGCGACCTTACCATGGCGTCGGCCTGATATGCGCCCTGAAACAAAGAAGATTATCGTGATGGATGCCGTAACAGGACAGGAGATCGAAAATGTCAGCGTTATTGAACTCACTTCCGAAAAAGGCGTCATAGCCTTTCAACCGCAAACCGTTCCCGGAACGTATGAGATTTACTACCTTCCTGCCAAATTCCGTAGACAGTATGACGACGCCCGCTATGGAAAGCCATGGAACGATTACCTGCCGCCGGAGTATTCGGCAGATTCCGGATGGGAACAAAAAGTAAGAATCAATCAGGAAGCCATCCCTGAAGCAAGGCTGATTCGGTTCGAAGCCCGGTCGGAATTGGATTTTTTTACTCCTATGGGCTTGATAGCTACGGAACAGGAAATACAGAAGCTGCGTCAGAAAGGCACGGGCGACTTTGCGCTGTTCCCTGAAGACCGCGCGTTTCCGATACGGATGACCGCCATTCCGGCACGTTGGGTGAAGAGAATTGAAAATGGAGAATTGAAAATTGAAAACGGGAAAAACAGCAAATTCTCAGGCGCCGCTTTGCCGAATGAATACTATACGTGGCAAATCGGAATATGGGCGTCGAGCAGGGCGCTGAAGGATGTCCGCCTGACATTCAGCGATTTCAAACACAGTTCGGGGCATGTCATTGCACATACGGATATTACCTGTTTTAACATGGGCGGAACCAACTGGGACGGTCAGCCGATCGCATTTCAGATTGATGTTCCCCGAGATAAGGTGCAAGCCCTGTGGTGCGGACTGCAAATACCGGAAACCGTTCAGAACGGGAAATATGCGGGAAGCGTGACCGTGACGGCTGAAGGCGTATCTCCGCAGACAGTTGACATTATTATTAATGTAGGCAAGGAAACATTACCCGACAGGGGCGACGGTGAATTATGGCGTCACTCGCGGCTGAGGTGGCTCAATTCAACCATCGGAATGGACGACCTGCCCGTGTTCCCCTATAAAAATCTGGAAATTGACGGCAATCAGGTAATAGCTTCCGGCAAAACTTTCCTGATTGATGCGAATGGCCTGCCGAAGTCCATTGAAATCAACGACCGGCAGATACTGAACGCACCCATGTCGTTTGTGGTAGAAACCGATCGTGGAAATATTGCTTTCCGGGCTGAGAATGTAAGGATTGAAAAGAAAGCCGGCGGACTGGTACAGTGGGAGGCGTCTTCCCTGCAGGATGGCTTACAGTTCAGCTGTTCGGCATATATGGAATATGACGGCTATATCCGTTATAACATCCGGTTATCGGCTGAGCGTGAAGTGAGGGTGCAGGATGTCAGGCTTGTATCGGCGTATACGCCGGCAGCATCGGAATATTTCATGGGTGTGGGCTTCCCCGGCGGGTTCCGTCCGCAAAATTATGCGTGGGACTGGAAAGGCCCGTGGGACAGTTACTGGATAGGAAGCGAAAAAGCCGGACTGCACGTGGAGTTCAGGGGCGGCACGTATCACGGGCCTCTCCTGAATGACTACAAACCGGCTCCGCCACCCGTATGGGCAAATTCGGAAAAAGGGCAGATATCGGTAACAGGCAGCAGCAGGCAGTCGGCAACAGTCATAGCCGCAACCGGCAGCCAAACGGTTTCGTCTAAACCGCTGGATTTTGAATTTGCACTGCTGATCACGCCTGTCAAACCGGTGAACTCCGCGAAACATTTTTCGGAACGGTACTACCATGCCGATCCCGATAATTTCTCAAAAGCCGCCGAGGAAGGCCCCAACATAGCCAATATCCATCATGCACAAAAATTGAATCCTTACATTAATTATCCATATATAGTCAGAGAACCGCTGATAGAATTTATCAGGGAACAGCATGCGGCCAACAGAAAAGTGAAACTGTACTATACCATCCGTGAACAGGCTACGTATACAACGGAAGTACATGCGCTCAAAAGCCTGAACCACGAGATCTTTGTGACAGGCGTCGGCTACGGCGTACCCTGGTTGTGCGAACACCTGATCGACGATTACAAACCGGCCTGGTATACCGAACTTCCCAATCAGCAGGCCGATGCGGCGCTGGTTCTGAACGGTTTTTCGCGCTGGATCAATTATTACCTCGAAGGGTTGCGCTGGATGTTCGAGAATTACGACATTGACGGTATCTATATGGACGATGTGTCGTTCGACAGGGATGTCATGAAACGAATCCGTAAGATTTTCGCCCAATACAAGCCTTCTGCGCTTATTGACCTACATTCAAATACAGCCTATTCCATTGGCCCTGCCAATCAATATGCCGGATTTTTCCCTTATGTTGACCGTTTATGGTTCGGCGAGAGTTTCAAATATAACCTGATGAAGCCCGACGAGTGGTTTGTCACCTTCTCGGGCATACCGTTCGGCATGATGAGCGAGATGCTTCAGGATGGTGGAAACCGGTATCTGGGCATGGTGTACGGAACGACAGCACGACATTCGTATGGCCGATTCTCGCCTGCACCTGTATGGAAGCTGTGGAAAGATTTTGAAATTGAAAAGGCGCAAATGATTGGTTACTGGGATGATGCCTGTCCGGTTTCAACGAACTATCCGGATGTGAAGGCAACCGCTTACGTACAGCCCGGAAAAGTGTTGATTTCGCTCGGTAACTTTGATACGCAGGACCGGACGGTACGACTGAACATTGACTGGAAGAAATTGGGAATGGAAGCTGCAAAAGCAACCATCGAAGCGCCGCATGTTGAAAATTTTCAGGAAAACCGTACGTTTGCCATCAACGAACCTATCCCTGTAAAGGGTAAGGAAGGGTGGTTGCTGGTGATTAGGCATTCGCTCCCTACGACGAAGTAACACAAGTGCGTGTGCGTCATTGCGAGGCGTTTAGCGCCGAAGCAAGCCAGAAAAAAATTACGCTGGATTGCTTCGTTTATTTCGACTACGCTCAATAACCACCTCGCAATGACGGGTACCTGTTCAAATGAAATTCGGTTTATGAAATAAAAAATACCTATCTTTGCGGGTAAATGTAAAAGAAGGATTGAAGTATGAAAGCATTACCTGTAGGAGTCCAGTCGTTTGCCGATTTGCGTAAAAAGGATTATCTGTATGTCGACAAGACGAAGGAAGTCCATCAGCTAATCACATCCGGCAAGATATATTTTCTGTCGCGACCGCGCAGATTCGGCAAGTCGCTACTTGCCAGTACGCTTGAAGAACTCTTCAAGGGCAACAAGCCGCTGTTTGAAGGCTTGTACATTTACGACAAATATGACTGGACACGTCAATATCCGGTCCTAATGATCGACTGGAGCAACATCAAGCACTCCTCGGCGGAAGCAATTGAAATCGACACGTGCAGGTTTCTTGCCGGAATAGCCGCTTCCTATCAAATCACGCTGCTGAGCGAATACGCATCCGGTAAATTTGCCGAACTGATTGAGCGTTTGTACGAAAAAACCGGTTGTCAGGTGGTTGTACTGGTGGACGAATACGACATGCCGATTTTGGATGCTTTGGAAAATACGGCGGAACTGGCGCCGATGCGCGCTTTCCTGCAGGAGTTTTACAGGGTACTGAAAGGCGTGGACAAATATTTGCAGTTCGTCTTCCTTACGGGCGTCTCCAAATTCGCCAAAGTATCCCTATTTTCAGGGATGAACAGCCCCGACGATATCACGATGGATGAAACGTATGCCGCGATCTGCGGCTATACGCAGGAAGAGTTGGAAGCGTGCTTCGCAGACTACATCCATGAATTTGCCTGTAAAATGAAAGTGACGGACAAAATAATCATCGAATCCGTCCGCCGGTGGTACAACGGCTATTCGTGGGACGGCGTCACGACCGTTTACAATCCCTTTTCCACGTTGCTGCTGTTCAGAAAAAAGGTGTTTTCCAACCACTGGTTTTCGACCGGTTCGGCCACTTTTTTAGTCAACCAGATCAAAAAACGGAACGATGCGGAATTGCTGCTGGAGCCGGTGCAGGTATCGGCAGACGGTTTCGACAATTTTGAACTTGATGCGATCAGTACCAAACTGCTGCTGTTCCAGACGGGATACCTGACCGTTAAAAGCGCGTCTCGGGCCGAAGACGAAGAAGAACTGGAATACACGCTGGGCATACCCAACGAGGAAGTCCGCAAATCCCTGATTCAGCATGTAGTGAGTAGTTATACCGAATGTCCCGTGTCGGACACGGGCGATTTCCGCAATCGCATGCGGCGGCAGCTGTCCGACGGCGATGTTTCCGGTTTCCAGCGCAACATGCGGGCGCAGTTTGCCCGTATCCCCTACCAGCTGCATATCCCGTGCGATGCCTATTACCATTCGCTGATCCTGCTCTGGCTCAACATGCTGGGGTTCGAGGTGCTGGGCGAGGTGCCGACAAGTATCGGTCGCATCGACGCCGTATGGAAATGGAAGGACCGGATCGTGATCGCCGAGATCAAACACGACGAAAAAAGCGCGCCGGAAGCGCTTGTCCAGGAGGCTTTCGACCAGATACACAAGCGCCGTTATTACGACGGTTTTGCCGGAAGCAACCGCCGCATCGCCTTGATGGCCATCGCCATCGCCGGAAGAGATATTGAATGTCGGATGGAAGAATGGGAAACCTGAAACTAGGGTGAAAAATAATTGAACGCTTTCATCTTTTTAAATAATTCGCTACTTTTGCGAAGAATTTACAACTTTAAACGGAACTTTTACTTATGATGAAACAGTATTTATTTTTTATTTTATTGGCATGGGCGCCAACGCTTGCCGCCGTAGATTGGCCGACTGCCCATTTGGACATGCAAGGTACCAATCAGGGTGTCACGGTCGCTGGTACCGTGACCGACGCCAACGGCGATCCGCTACCCGGCGTAACCATCCTGATCAAGGGTGCTACACAGGGAACGGCAACCGATGCCAACGGCGCTTTTTCGTTGCCGGTTTCTGACGCGAATGTCACGCTGGTGTTTTCGTACATTGGATATAAAACCCTTGAAAGGGTAGCGGGCGACGTCAACGGAAAGACCGTTGTCCTTCAGGAAGATGAGACCGAGCTGGGAGAGGTGGTGATTGTAGGGTATGGGACGCAGCGGAAAATCAACCTGTCGGGCGCTGTCGACCAGATAACCTCCAAACAGTTGGAGGTGAAGCCCATCGTAAACCTGGCGCATGGTTTGCAGGGCGTTATCCCCAACCTCAACATCCAGTTTGCAGGCGGAAAGCCCGGCGCCGTAGCAACGCTCAACATTCGCGGGATGACTTCCATCAACGGCGGCAATCCGCTGGTGTTGATCGACGGGATATCGAGCGATGTGGAAGACCTGAACCGTTTGGCGCCCAACGACGTCGAGGAAATAGCCGTACTCAAGGATGCTTCTTCGGCGGCCATTTACGGCGCACGAGCCGCTTATGGCGTTGTGCTGGTAAAGACAAAGACAGGGAAAGCCGGCAGGACGGATAAGACGAATGTGTCGTTCACCTCGAACGCGGAATGGAGTACCCCTACCACGTTGCCCAACAGAATATCCGATCCCTATATCTTCGCACGGATGATGCAAAATTCGTTAGATGCGACACCCTGGTCGTTCACGGCGTTTACAACCGATCAATTCCTGTGGGCGAAAGAACGGTCGGACAATCCTTCACTGCCTGCCGTACGGCTCAGCACGCGCGACAATTCGCTGTATGAATATATGGGCAATACCAACTGGATCAAGCATTATATGGATAAGTATATTTTTACGAACAACAGCCAGCTCTCCGTATCTGGAGGAACGGGTAAGGTCAACTATTACGTCTCGGCCAACTTTGCCGATGAAAAAGGGGCCATACCAGTCACCAAAGATTCCTATAAAAGGTATGGAACAAGATTCAATATCGGCGTTGCGCCGTGGAAATTTCTGGACGTCAATGTCAACTCATCATATACAACAACCATACAGGATTCACCGGCATATATCAATAACTGGTGGGCAAAATACGGATTGTACGACATGTTTCCGACTTATATGGATGTCAACCCGAACGGCACCTGGGCAAACAACGACCTTGGACGGTTATTGGCAAGGATTACCGACGGCGGAAGATGGGTCGACCAGAAAAACCAGTTTACAACCACTTTCGAGGCAAGAGCCAAAATCATTGAAAATGTGCTGGACGTTTCGGCAAACTTTACTTACCGGCGAAATGATCAGGATTATCGCTGGAACTACAAAAAATACTTGATCGGATATGGGCCGGATGATACGCGCGAAGAAGGAACGAACTACGTTTCCCGACAATATTATGCGACAACCTACAAGGCATTCAACGTCTTCTCGAATTTCAACAAGCAGTTTGACGTACACAGATTTTCGGGCGTTGTCGGCTTCAGTCAGGAATGGGAGGTTTTCGACGGATTCCTTGCAGAGAGAGACGGACTGATTTCAGCCGAACTGCCTTCGCTATCCCTGGCAACCGGAGATACAAGGGAACTTAGCGATAACTACTGGGACTGGGCTATCCGCGGACTGTTTGGCAGAGTAAATTATACGTTATTCGACAAATACATTGTGGAATTTAACGGACGCTACGACGGGTCGTCACGATTTCCGAAAAAGTCGCGGTTCGGTTTTTTCCCCTCCGTCTCAGCCGCCTGGCGTTTGGAGCAGGAAGGATTCATGGCGTGGAGCAGCGGCTGGCTTAGCCAGTTGAAACTGAGAGGGTCATACGGGTCGCTCGGCAATCAGGCTTCCAGTAATTACGGTTATATCGACAACATGACAACCTCCAGAATGAGCGCCATCATCGGCAGCGAAAGGCCGCAGATGATCAACGTGCCGCCGCTCGTTTCGGCAAACTATACATGGGAAACCGTGACGACCATCAATGGCGGCGTTGACCTTGCTTTCCTGAACAACAAACTGAATGTCTCGTTTGATATTTACCGGCGCGACACAAAGAACATGTTGACGGTTGCAAGGGAATTGCCGTCGATTTTAGGCTCTTCAGCCCCGCGTGAAAATGCTGCCGACCTTAAAACGACCGGTTTCGAGTTGACGTTGGGATACAACAACACATTCGACGTCGGCAATCGTCCGTTCGATTTGAACTCGAAATTTATTCTTTCCGATTCGCGATCGTTCATCACCCGCTATGATAACCCGACGAAATTATTGAATCAGTATTACGTCGGATATGAAATAGGCGAGCTTTGGGGACTGGAAAGCGACGGTTTTTTCCGCTCGGCCGACGAAATCGCAGCGCTTGATCAAAGCGCTATCATACCCTGGGGCGCCCTGTCGATCGTAAACGGGTGGCCCAAATATATCGACCAGGACGGGAACGGAAAGATAGAACTCGGACGGTATGTCGACGACCCGAAAGACGTGAAGATCATCGGAAATACGGAGCCGCGTTTCCGGTTCGGCTTTACACTGGGCGCCGCCTGGAACGGTTTCGACCTGAATGTGTTCATTCAGGGCATTGCCAAAAAGGATTATTATCCCGAAAATTACCTCTACTGGGGGTTGTATCAGCAGCCTTATTCGGGCGGTAACGTGCATCTGATGGATTATTACCGCGAAGCGGACGACATTGATATTTCGGTTCACTCGCAATCATGGCTCAATGCCGGGCTGCATCTGGCGAATCACGATGCGAAATTTCCCGTTCTTCAGTCGTGGCTCGCCGATGTAAACGACAAAGGTTCAAGGGTTCCCAATGCAAGCGGGCTAACTATCCCGCAAACAGGATATCTGATGAACGCCGGTTATACACGTCTGAAAAATATTACGATCGGATATACCCTGCCCGGAAACCTGACGTCAAAATATGCGATCGAACGATTCAGAATCTATGTTAGCGGTGAAAATATCTTCGAACTGTCGGAAGTCAAGGAACATTTCGACCCCGAATCGATCAACAGCACCGCCGACGCCTACGCCTATCCTTTCAAACGCAAGTATATTGTCGGATTGAATATTACCTTTTAATACAAACAAATATGAATCACATTAAATACACAACAGTTATTTTCGTCTTGACCCTGTGGACGGTCGCCTGCAATGACGAATTTATGGAACGTTTCCCGAAAACGTCCATTGCCCCTCAGAACTTCTTTTCAACCGAAGCCGATTTGCAGATGTTTGTCTATTCGTTATACGATTTCGGCGGCTGGGGCATGACTTTCGACGATAGTGAGAGCACAACGGACAATGGCGTCACGACCGGTTCAAGTGAGATGAAAACGATCATGACGTCCGATCCCAACTCGTCGACCATCACGACAGGATGGGATTGGGGGCAATTGCGGAGAATCAACTTTTTCCTCGCTCATTTTGAAAATGCCAAAATATCGCAGGAAGCATTAGACCATTATGAAGGGCTTGCCAGGTTTTTCAGGGCAAAATTCTATTACAATAAAGTGCTCAGGTATAACGACGTACCCTGGGTGGATTTTGAACTCCTGACAAATTCGGATGAATTGTTTGCCAGTCAGGATACAAGGGAGCTTGTAGTGGGCAAGATCATGGAGGATTTTGAATTTGCCGCTAATCATGTACGTACCAACCAGTTGGCAGGCGCGGTCGACAAATGGGTCGTATGGACCTACTATGCGCGCTTTGCACTTTACGAAGCTACCTATCGCAAATATCATGCGTATCTGAACCTTCAAAATTCTGCCAATCAGTATTTCGAACTTGCAGCAAGGGTAAGCAAGGAGATCATGGACAATGGCGGATTCGCCATCCATAATACGGGAAATCCCGACAAAGATTTTTCAGCATTGTTCAAATCGCAGGACCTGACAAGAAACAGCGAAGTGATAATGCCAGTCATCTATGACTACGACCAGCGGTCGAACGGCAATTCGGAAACCATGTTCGGCAACTACGAAACATCACCTGCCAGAGACATGGTACAGACCTATCTCATGGCCGACGGATCTTTCTATTCGTCGCAGGAGGGGTATCAAACAAAAAGCTTTGTGGAGGAATTTGAGAACCGCGACCCCAGGATGTCGCAGACGTTTGCCTATCCCGGATGGGTATTGGTTCATACAGGCACGTATGCGCAGGGAGCCGGTATCTATGTCACCCAGCTGGCAAAGTCGTTTACGGGCTATCACCAGATCAAAGGATTTCATAACGAGAGCACGGAATCAAGTATTAACGGTGCGGAAGACTGGCCGCTGTTGCGCTATGCCGAAGTGTTGCTGACGTATGCCGAAGCCAAAGCAGAGATGGGAAACATGACACAGAACGACTTGGATATTTCAGTCAATCTGCTACGCCGCCGTGCAGGAATGCCCGACATGGCGCTGACGCCGCCAACCGATCCGCAACAAGTAGCCAAATATCCCTATCCTGTCGCGTCGTTGTTGCTCGAAATACGTCGCGAACGCCGTGTAGAGCTGGCCTACGAGGGCTATCGTTTCTGGGATATGATGCGTTATGGGATAGGCAAGCAGCTGGAGCAGACGGCAAAAGGCTTGTATTTTCCCGGACTTGGGAAATACGACGTGACGGGCAACGGCATCGAAGATATTGTGCTCCTTTCGAAAACAGACCCGATCCCCGATCCGCGGGAAACGAACGCGTTAGGTGCCGAACTTAAATACTACCGCGTAGGAAGGGTCGGAGAAGAAGGCGTCGACGTATTTCTTGAAAATGGCGAATCAGGCTGTATCGATGTCATCGCCTCGATGGGTACCTTTGTCGAACCGAAGTACTATTACCGCCCGGTACCCATCACGCAAACAACCCTCAATGCAAACTTGTACCAGCAATTTGGCTGGCAATAAAATCAATATGCAAGATGAAAAAAATTAGAATCATTACGACCATCCTGTTGGCTTGCAGCATCTTTTCTATCCATAGCTGTACTGACAGGTCCCCTAAAAAACAACGTAAAACCGTCTTCATCATCGTCGACGGTATTCCGGCAGATGTCATCGAACGCGTTCACACGCCGGCCATTGACGAAATAGCTTCAAGGGGAGGCTATTCACGCGCTTATATGGGCGGAGAGGTAAACGGGCTGACACAAACGCCCACCGTTTCGGCGGTCGGGTACAATTCGCTGCTGACGGCCACCTGGGTCAACAAACACAATGTGCCGAACAACGACGTTTCCGACCCCAACTACCACTACTGGACTATCTTCCGCATTGCAAAAAGCCAGCAGACGGATTATACGACGGCAGTTTTTTCGTCGTGGGAAGACAACCGCACCAAGCTCATCGGCGAGGGCTTGGCCGCAACCGGCCATATCAGGGTGGATTTTGCGCTGGATGGGCTCGAATTGGACAAGCTCAACTATCCGAACGAGGAGCACGACCTGCAAATCTTCAAGATAGACGAGAAAATTTCGGAAGCGGCAGCCGAATGTATCAGGCAAGATGCGCCCGATTTGATGTGGGTGTACCTGTGGTATACCGACGATGCCGGCCATATTTTTGGCGACGGCCCGTACATGGACAAATATACCGGGCTTGCCGACAATCAGGTGGCAAGGGTATGGGAAGCCGTGAAGTACAGGGAAGAACGCTTCGACGAGGAATGGATGATCGTCGTCACGACCGACCACGGACGGCATGCTTCGAACGGTAAGGGACATGGCGGACAAACAGAACGCGAACGCACGACGTGGATCAGCACCAACGTCAAGCCCAATACCTATTTTGAGCAGGGACTACCCGCCATCACCGATATTGCCGTTTCGCTGTCGCGGTTTATGAATTTTACGATCCCCGTGGAATTGCAGTACGAACAGGAGGGCGCGCCCTTTATCGGCAAGATAAGCATCGCCAATGTGAAAGCAGTAAAAACCGACGGACAAATAACCATTACGTGGGATCAATATGACGATTCGCCGGTTGATGTATACATGTCGGTCGCGAACCGGTTCAAGGAAGGAGGAACGGATGAATGGAAAAAAGTAGGCACGGTGAAGGCGAATCAAAAAATGTTTGTGTTCGATTGCGCTACACAGCCATCGCCGTTCTATAAATTCAGCTTGCGGGGCAGGCACAATATGCAACCTGTATGGGCGCAGTGAAAGATTCATTTCTGAAGCAGTTTATCATCACAGCGGCCATCACGCTGTCCTGTTGGATGACAGGATGCCAAAGCAAGGAACAGGATACGCAAGACCTACCGTCGGCTTCGGACTTTGTGAAAGTGGGCGCCATACGGTGGGACGCCTGGGTTGGCGACCGATGGAGCGCCGGATTGGAAATTGAACGTATCCTTTCGGGGATACCCCAGCGCGACCCGCACGCAGCGGCAACGACGGATTATCATTTTCGCGTTCCCTGGTTCGGTGTCATCCAGCCCGACAACAAGGTGCTGGCGCGCTATTCCGATATGCTGACCGTTGAACGCGAGATTCGCTATGCCAAAGCGGCGGGCATTGACTACTGGGCGCCCGTGTGGTATGGCGATCAAAATAGCGAAGGCGGCGCCCTGCATCGAAATCTGTGGGTGAAGTCCTTGCAGCGGAACGCTTTGCAATGGTGCCATACTTTCGACGGAAACTTCCGAGGCGCCGTGGGCGATTGGACGACCCCTGCACAAAAGAAGCTGATTGCCGACATGGTCGCGATTGACTTTAAATCAGACGCTTATGTGAAGACGAAATCAGGACGTCCCGTGTTTTATATTCATGATGCCGACGCCGGCTATTCCGTTTGCGTGCGTGCGCTCTATGCCGAATGTGCCGCTCAAGGCATTCCCGAACCTTTTGTCGTTATCGGGACTTTCTCGCAAAACACGGAAGTCATCAATCAAGTGGCTGACGCCTGTCGCGCAAGCGGTATCAGTTCGTATGTGGTTGCCGGAAACAACGACATTACTTATGCGGAAAATTCAAAAATGGAACGCGAACGGTGGTCTGTCTGGAACAATTGCAACGGCGTTGCCATTCCTACCGTCACCGCAGGATGGGACAACCGTCCGCGTTATTTTTGCGGATGCCCCTGGTACAAAAATATTGAAGACCTTCGCAATTCCTGGATTCAATATCCGACGCCTGTCGAGTTGCAACAGCAAGTCGTGGAAGCCATCGAATTTTCAAAGTCAAACCACAAGGCAACCGATTTCAAGAGCATCATGATTTATGCCTGGAATGAATATGACGAAGGCGGCTTCATTGCCCCCACTTTGTTCGAGATAAGGGACAAGGCAAACAATGGCCGCCCCCTCAAGTTAGATGCCATTAACAGGGCCTTGCAATCAGCCCGTGTCGCCTATTCAGACCTCGAAGGGCACGATGCCGCCAGCGAGATACGCCAACTCGCGGCATCGTTCGTCTTTAGCGGTGTTCGCGGTGATAAGTTTGACCCCGACAAAATGGTCAACGTCAATGAATATACGGCGTGGTTAGTGCGCACGTTCGGACTGTATGCGGATGTCGGCAATATACCCGTTGGCCGAGACGATCCTTTTGTGCGCGAACTGGCCATTGCGCAATCGCTGAACCTTTTGCACGGGCTGCCTGCCGGTCGGAAAGGAGTTGGCCGCCCCATCAAAAACGATGAAGTTGTGCTATTGACAGCCAATGTGATGAAACTGTTAAAAATGTCGGACGACGATACGGATGCAGCGCGGATTTTTAACTCAATTGCCGAATCGCGCATGACACGCGCGAAAGCGGCTGTCATGCTGGTCAGAAGTTTGGAGCTTCCTTTCAAGGAATAGAAGGCGGCGGTTCAGTTTGAAAGAGGAGCTACATGCATGATATGATTAACTACAAAGATTTGGGATTAGTGAACACACGCGGGATGTTTGCCAAAGCCCTGAAAGGCGGTTATGCTGTTCCGGCCTGCAATTTCAGCCATGCGGAACAGCTGCAAGCCATCATTCAGGCTGCGGTTGAAACAAAGTCGCCTGTTATCCTTCAGGTCTCGGACGGCTCGCGAAAATACATTGGCCGGACGTTGCTTCGCTTCATGGCCGAAGGCGCAGTCGACTATGCAAAAGAGCTGGGCTGTCAGGATCCGCAGATTGCGCTTCACCTGGCTCACGGGGTTACGTTTGAATTATGTAAAAGCTGCATTGATATGGGCTTTTCGTCGATTATGATTGATGCGTCGCATCTCGCTTATGAAGCAAATGTTGCGCTGACAGGGCAGGTAGCCGAATATGCGCATCAGTTTGATGTTACCGTCGAGGGCAATCCGGGCATCAGGATGTACGGTATCGAAAGCGATATATTTTACAAACATCGCCAATTTCCAAATCCGGAAGAAATCACTGATTTTCTAACGAAAACAGGTTGCGATTCAGTTGTCATCCATAAACGCTCCCGTAATTCGTTTAACAAATTCACTGATTTTGATGAAAATGGCCGTTTGATACCACCGCTACTGTCGCTCAACGAACTGGAAGCCATAGAAAGGCAATTACCCGGATTGCCTTTTGCGCTTTACGGGACATCGAAGTATCCGCCTGAAGAAGCTGAAACGGCTAATACAAATGGCTGCGCGCTGAAAAAAGCAGTCGGCATCTCCGAAGATATTTTACGCAGCGTTGCCGGTTCGGCTGTTTGCAAGATGGATATTGATATAGACAGCCGCTTAGCAATGACCGCCGCCATCCGTAAAATACTCATTGAAAACCCAACCGAATTCGATCCCCGAAAATACCTTGGCCCCGCACGAGATAATGCAAGGAAATTATATGTCCATAAAATCAGGCATGTATTCGGGTCGGACAATAAGATATAAAGTAGTGACATGCCAACGTTAGTCGCTTTCCGTAGGGAAAAAATGCACCCGTTGACTCGGTAACTCTTCGGAATGAAATTCGGTTTTTATCAAAAATAATCATTAAATTTGCGACAGCTTAAAAGTTGAAAAATATAGTGTTAATACGATAAAACATGTAATAATATGGAACTTAACAGTAAAAAACTTGAACGTACATCGCGGCTGGTGTATTATACTATCTCGACAATTCTTTGTCTGTTTCTCATTCTGCTGTCAAACAGGATTATCAGCGATCTTGAAAACACAACAAGGCAACCGGTTCACGAAAATTTTGAAGACAAGACAGCGCTTGCCTTGCTCGACAGTGACATTGAAAAAGTAAATGCCGAACTGGAAAATTTATACGCCAAAAAAGAGACCATTGAAAAAACAATTGCAACGGCAAAAGAGAATTACGCCAACGAAAAACAGTCGTTCGACAACTGGTTGCAGGCAAGAAGCACCCTGGGCTCTCCCGACAAGGACAAGGAGGTCATCGACCGGGCGCAAAGGCTGGACGACTTCTATGAAGTTGAGAAAGAGTGGAGGACACAACTGGCGGCATTGCAAAATCAGATTGACGAAACTGAAAGTCGACTGCTGGGAATCCGCTTATCCGTTCGCGACGAGCATTCGCTGGCGAATAACAAGTATGAAAAAGAAATGAAATGGTACGAATTGAAAGTGTTTTTGATCCGACTGATTTTCGTGACGCCCGTTTTGGCGTTGGGCATTTTTTTCTTTATCCGCTGCCGACGGCACAAATTCTATCCGCTTTTTTTTGGTTTTGTACTCTTTTCGCTCTATGCCTTTTTCTTCGGACTTGTGCCGTATCTGCCCAGTTACGGAGGTTATGTTCGATATTCGGTTGGCGTTGTGTTATCGGTCGGACTGGGATATTATGCCATCAAGCACATCCGGCAATTTATCGACCGGAAACAGGCGGAGTTGAAAATCTCCACGCAGGAACGCGCCAAAACCATTCAAACGGCCATGGCGGAAAAAGCGCTTGAAAATCATTATTGTCCGTCGTGCGGAAAAGATTTCCTCCTGCGCAGATGGGAATTTCCGGCGGAAAAAAATGCCGGAGCTGATATGTACAAGCTTGTGACGACTTTTTGCAGACACTGCGGGCTTGAACTTTTCAGGAACTGCGCCAATTGCGGGACGAAAAATTTCGCCCATTTGCTGTTTTGCTCATCCTGCGGAACAAAAATCCCGAAGGAATCATAAACGATTCCCTGAAAAGTGACGCATTTTTTCCGTCCATTCGTCCTGTTGCGGGTGATCCTGTTGCGGATCAAGCCCGTAATGACGGTTTAGGATTGGTTCGTGATTTGACTGTAAATATTTTGACATTATATTAAGAGCTCCTTACTTTAACGCATGGAATAGTAAAAGATGGAAAAGAGAGAAAAAGGCATGATAAGGATAAAGAATGAAAAAAAACTTGTGCGTGCTGCAAAAGAAGCATTTTATTGGAGCGAACGCAAAGCTGCAGTTGAACAATTGACTGACCAGGATGCCCTGGCTGATGTGGCAAAGAATGGCATGTATGGCGATGTTCGTATAATAGTGGCAGAAAAATCTTTCGATCCAATCCATGCTCAGGCTGTATATGCTGATGTGGCAGAGAACGATTGGAATGCCGATGTTTGCAGGGCGGCAGCTGAAAAACTTAACCAGCTCCACACAAGTTGAGAAAATAAGTCAATGGATTTTCACCCCGACAGCGTAATGCTTGTGCCTTCTGGTGCCTGCCCCGCAGCGTGCCGCTACTGTTTCGGCCCGCGCGACGGGAATACCATGCCTTCATCCGTGCTGGAGGCATCGGCATGCTTTATCAGCGACGGGCTGTGGCGCGGCAGGCGTGCGGGCAAAATCATCTTTCACGGCGGCGAGCCGCTGATGGCCGGCTACGAATGGTTTGTGCGCGCGCTGGGCGTCCTGTCGGATGCGACCCGCCGGCATGCACGGTTCGCCGTTCAGTCGAACCTCTGGCTGCTCGACCAGCGCTTTGTCGACCTGTTTGCCGAATACCGCGTCGCCGTTAGTACCAGCATCGACGGCAGTCGCGAGATATGCGACAGTCAGCGCGGTGCGGGCTATTTCGACAAGACCATGGCGGGTATCCGCCTGCTGCTTGAAAACGGAATGGACGTTTCGGCCATCGCCACTGTCATGCCCGAAAACGCGGACAGGATACCGGAAATCATTTCGTTCTTCGATGCGGAAGGACTGCCGTTCACGATGCGCGGCGCGGAGCCGTCGCTGGAACACGGCTACGTGAACTACCTGCCGGAGCGCGGCGTCGAGCGGCTGTATACTGCCGTGCTGGATTATATGGAACAGCATCCCGCCCCTTCGCGGATACGCGATGTGGAGGCTGCCGTCCGTAATGTGTTTTCACAGTGCAGCGGCCTGTGTAAGTTTTCCAACTGTCTGGGCAGTTACGCCGCCATCAGCCCGACGGGCGACGTATATACCTGTCAGCGCTTTAGCGGCGATACGGCTTTCCGGCTTGGGACGGTGTACGACAGCGTCGCCGCGCTGCACAACAGCGAAGCATACAGGCGTATCGCCGCCATGCACGCGAAGGCTTCGCAGTCGTGCTCGCCGTGCAGGCATTTCAAGTATTGCAACGGCGGATGCCTGTACAACGCTTTTGTGGCGGAAAAATACGGCAAGCCGTGGCCGCACTGCAATGATGCGGAGCCGTCGGGCAGGGTGTACCGGAACCTGTTCGACCGCGTCGCACAAAAATTGGCCGTTGAGGCCGCCGACGTGATGCTGGGCGGGAACCGGTCGACGCCCTACCTCTCTTCCGCCGGCGACCGGCTTCATCCGGGCGACGTCGCGCGGGGCCGCGAGCGATATGCCCGGGCGCTCCAGTGGGGCGCTACCGGCGCGCCTCGACATGCTTTCGCGAAAAAACGCGGGGCTGACAAACTGTTGCTGCGCATCACCGGCAACTGTCAGTTGCGATGCACCCGCTGCAGCGCGGATACTACCGACGGCATCATGAATGTTTCCGACGGTATCATGAATGTTTCCCGCTGCATTGCGAATGCTTCCGGTGGCAAGTCCGACATGCCGTTAGAAACGGCGCTTGCCGTCATCCGCGAGGCGGCGACGATGGGCTTTGACGAACTGTCGATATACGGCGGCGAGCCGTTCATGTACCGGCAGTTTCGCGAACTGGTAAGCGAAATGTCGGAAATGCGCGACGCAAACATGGCTTTCATGCTGATGACCAACCTCTGCACGGAAATTGACGACAGTCTGGCCGCGTCGGTTCTGCAAGCGTTCGACCGCATCAGCATCGGCCTCAGCATTGGCCTCGACGGCGGCGAAGACGAACACGACAGGCGGCGCGCGTCGGGCGCCTTTGCGCGGACATGCCGCCATGCGGAACGGTTGGCCGCCATCAATAGCCGCTTGGGAAACCCCTGCGCGCTGTCGCTCCGCGCATCGCTGTCGCAAGGGCAAAAAGAACGTGGCGTAGCAGACAAAGTGCGCGAAGTGGCCAAAACGCTGGGGGTAGCTTCCGTAATCATCACGGACATACTGCCCGCCGACCAGCCCCTGACGCCGGAAATAGCGCCGTCAGCGCCGTCAACGCCGTCAACGCCGCAAGCGCTCAATAAGCCCACCGACCTTGCGCGTTATTTTGCGTCGTTTATCCCGCGCGGCGACACACGCGACACGCGCTGCCTGTGCTGCAATCCCCACATCACGCCCGAAGGCGACATATACCCCTGCCGGGCGTGCATGGAAGAGTTGCAGGCGCCGGGCAACGTGCGCGACGGCCTGAATGCCGTCCTGCAAGATTATTTGCGGGGCAGTCGGAAATATGCCTGTTGTGTCGACAATTCCGACAAATGCAGGCATTGCGACGTGCGTTACGTTTGCGGCGGCGTGTGTCGCGCATACAGGAGCAGCGACTGCGACGCATTGCGCGCCTGTTACCTTGATGTAAAGCTTTACACAACTATTTAAAGATAATATCTTATTATGCATCATGGAAAAACTTTGCCTGTGCCTCGTTTTTCGGGTATAATAAAATCGGGGTCATCATAATTTTTTTTCGCAAACCATTTTACCATTAACCCTCAAACAGTTCGTATTTGTTCTTGCCAACGAACAGGATCACGGCTATTTTCAAGTCCTTTCTGTCTTTCATCCGCGACGAGGCGCTGTAGGCCTGCAACTGCGCTTGGGCTTCGAGACGATAGGGTTCCAGATTCTTCACGCTGGCCTTGAGGTACTTAAGCTCGAATATCCATTCGTACTTCACCTCTTTCACCTGAGGACTGCGGTGCAGGAAGACGTCGATATAGCCGTTGTCGGTCTCCGTCTCGCTTTCCGGAATGTACACGGTGCTCTGGAACAGGCTCGTCAGCATCATGATTTTGATGTACTTCTCGTCGAACTGCCGCAGGTCGCGGTTCGACAGCTTCCTGAAGATGTTCCGGCTGATGTACTCGATGAACGGCTTGGCCTGACCGTCGAGCGCCAGTGCCTCAATCGAAAGGTCAAGCTCATCGGTATTGATGGTGAAAGCCGAACGCTCCTGCACCATTTTCAGGATGTATTCCCAGAACACCGTCTGGATGGAGTAGTTGGGGATGCAGAGGCGAACTTTTCCAAACACTGGCTTTTCGATGGTGAGCAGACCCATGTAGAAAAGGAGCGACACGAAATGGTCCTTGTCGTAGAGCATGTCGATGGGGAACGCAGTCTGTATGGCCGTCACGATGCCCCCGTCCTTGACGATTTTCAGGAGCACGTCGCGGTTG
>Ga0082212_10000288_pt1 | contig 72782 bp, 54 predicted proteins | sample TergutNt197P3_FD_71548 | JGI IMG/M metagenome (GOLD analysis project Ga0082212, IMG submission 71548) | Neocapritermes taracua P3 segment gut microbial communities from Petit-Saut dam, French Guiana - Nt197 P3 | ecosystem: Host-associated > Arthropoda: Insects > Digestive system > Gut ...
ACAAGGCTTCTTTGATGGGTTATAGTATTGCTCAGATTGTTCAAGGAAGGCCGTTGATGTCATCTTCCAGGGCGTTGCCACCCACCAAAAGGGAGGCACCACCCCCAATCACCTAACATGCAGAAAAGGGGGTGTGTTGTTGAAGTATTCCCATGGATATGGTAGTATCTAGGGGTCAGCGGTGCCCGCAGGATTGTGAGTCCCGGGCGGGTGACGCGGATCATTAAAGAGCGGTCAAGGCTTGCGCCTTACCGCTTTTTGCTTCCCTGCGCCTTCCGCTTTCGTTTCAACCTTTCCCCTATGTCCAGCAAGAACGAGGCCACCGAGCAGAGCCCGGCGATGAGATTAAAAGTATCCATTGGGATCCCCTTCCATAAGAAAGCGTCACCCGCCGGTCGCGGACACCACCGACCTCGCTATTCTACCATGTTGTGGGGGGTATCGAGGTGAGAGGGGGGATCCCCGTCCATGGCCGCGACTTTCGCGCCGCGCCATGGCTGTAGGCGATCCCCGCCCCCCTGGGGCGCCATGCCCCTGCATTCACTCACAGAGCGAGTCCCCCCATGATAGGGGAGGCCGTGCCGCGGCGGGGCGTCATTCACAAAAGAACCGAATGCCCGGCGGTTCTAATAGCTTTTACGGTCTCATGGTGAGACCGTAACCGCCTTGCAGCCTACGGTCTCACCATGAGACCGTAAGGTTTTCCGAAAAACTCTCAGTTCCTATCAACACCTGCTGACAGGTGTGCTATAATGGTAATATCAGAATGAATAATAATAAAGCTGCTGTTCATCCTACGATAATTTGGGAAAGAGAGGACGGGAATATGGTGAGAGCAATCGTTGGGACCAACGAGACGATGTCGAGAAGGTGAAGCTCGAAGAGATATGCTCATGGTTCGAGCAGAACAAAATGAACGGCTGCTCGGTGAGGAAGGGCAACAGCTCGCTCGCCGTCCGCCGCGCAATTTACTTCCTGCATCGACACATCATCTGCGGGGAGTCTATAATACACCCCACAGACCCGCGATTCAACTAAGGGCGGACACCGCCCGGGAAAGGAGCCGATTGCCGTGTCCAAAAAGGACGACCGCACCTTTGGCACCTCGGGCGTGATGGACTGCACCGACCTCTCCCTCGACGAGGTCGTCTATGCAGGTGCCGAGCCGACGCCGCCTGCTGCCCTGATGGGCGACATTGCCGACAACGGCGTCAAGAAGCCCCTGTTCGCGAGGGCCGTCAACGGCGAGAACAGGGTGATAGTCGGAGCCAGGAGGCTGGCGTGTGCCAAGGGGGCAAACCCGCCCCAAAAGGTCCCCGTCGTGGTCCTTGAGGACATCGACGACGACGAGGCCCTCCTCCTTCACACGATATCGAACATCTTCACGCGCGACCTGCCCTCAAGTGAGAAGGGGCGGCTGTTGATAGCCCTGCACCAGCCTGTCTACGACATGCACAAGCGGCACAGGGAGTGGCCGCCAGGCAACACCTTCAACAACATGGCGCTCATCGGAACGGTATCCGGCAAGTCCCCCCACTACATCTATCAGGAGAGGTGCATAGACGGCCTCCCAGACGAGATCAAGCACTGCCTCGACAAGGGCATCCTGACCCGCAGGAAGGCCTGTGGGATAACCAAGCAGGGCGACAAGATCCCCGAGATAGCAGACGCCATCAGGCTTGCCAGGCCACAAACGGAGCAAGACGTCTCCTTGGCAATCGGGTCGGTCGAGGGAGGGCTCCAAGGAAACCAGTGCCTTGACCGGGCGGCAAGACTGCTTGAGCGGGCCGAGAGGCTCTTTTTGCGCGAGGACGCCGAGGCCCCCGACCCAGGCCTCGTCAAGAGCGCCCAAGCAAGCGTCTCGGCAATAAAGAAGGGCATCAAAAAGTGAGGAAGGGCCGTTTTGGCGGCCCCTCCAGGACGGTGCAGGAGTCTCAGGTGGCTCCTACGCCGCCCATTTTCCCATCCGTGCCTCATCTGCCTGCCATTCTTCCGGCAACAACCCGAACACGACAGCGAAACTAATAGTTCACGGTCTCACCATGAGACCGTGAACGCCGTGCAACCTACGGTCTCACCATGAGACCGTGAACGCCGTGCAACCTACGGTCTCACCATGAGACCGTGAACGCCGTGCAACCTACGGTCTCACCATGAGACCGTGAACGCCGTGCAACCTACGGTCTCACCATGAGACCGTGAACGCCGTGCAACTCCTATGCATAAAAAAGAAGGAGATATGGCTTGCATATCTCCTTTTCGTCTTTGCGCCGCTGCATTAGACCATCGGGCTACCAGAGTACGGGAATGCTGGAGAGGATGTCTCTAGTGAGGCCGTCTACCTCCGAGTCGAGCACCCTGTAAGCATCCTCCTTGTCCTCTTGCTGCTCCTGTCCCCAGTCGCAGCTCCCTGACACGGCCTGGCCAGACCCTTCGACAGCACAGGCAGCAGGCGGCTTGCTCGGGCAAGGCATCTAGAACGGGATATCTTCGTCGTAGACGCCGGCAGGCTCTGGCGCAGGCATTGCCTCGGCTTGCTTGGGGTCGGCGACCCTGGTCATCAGCTCGATCTCCTCGACGATCACTTCGATCTTCGAGCGCTTCTGCCCGTCGCGTTCCCATTGGCTCCAACGGAGCCTGCCCTCGATGGCCACCTTGCCGCCCTTGTTCAGGTATTTGGCTATCGCCTCGGCGCGTGCGCCGAACATGGTGCAGTCAACGAAGTTCGGGTGATCCTCCCACTCCCCTGTCTGCTGGTTCTTGCGGCGGTCGTTTACCGCCACGCCGAACCCCAGCACTACATGCCCGCTCGCTGTGGAACGGAGCTCCGGATCACGGGTGAGGTTGCCGCTGATTATTACTCGATTGATGCCCATTGTTCTTCCTTTCCTACGCACGTGTCTGCCCGGCCCTGTTCGGGCCACATTCGATGGTCTTGTTGTCAAGGTGCGCAAAAACTTCCCGGTCTGATTATCGAGTGAATGCACGGACATGGTACCGCCTGTAAGGCCTTCGGCGGGCGCCTCCCGTCATTTTGCGGCGATCAGCCAAAAACTAATAGTTCGGTCGGTCGGCCCATCGCGGGGCAGTAACCGCCTTGCAGACTACGGTCTCACCATGAGACCGTAGGGTTGTCCCGCGCCAAAAGAAAAAGGGATATGAAATGAATCATATCCCTTGGCGCTCCACCTGCTCGAAAACCTTAGACTGGACACAAGGGCGACTGATGCAACTCCTATGCGGGCTGCATCAGTCGGCAGACAGGCTCGTCTCCGGGCAGCCCGTATGTGACGAACTGGTTTTCGAGCGAGCCGTAGGGGCCGAGTAGCTGGATGCCGGTCTCGAGGATGTTGTTGATAATCCCACTTTGGCTGTGGTCTGCTTGGAAGAGGTGTCCTTCTACGGGGTAGAAGGACTCTTCGCTGATTCCGTGTAGCAGCCTTTTGGCCATGATGCCCAGCCATGGATCTTCTTCGTAGCCCTCGATGCCGTCAACGATGACGGCAACGTCGATGTCTGAGCTTGGGCGGGCGGTGCCTTTGGCATGGGAGCCGAACAAGAACACGTAGGAGTCCGGGAAGTGCCTTTGCGCTTCTTCGGCAAAGGCAAGCGCCAGATCGAGCGCCGCGCTATCCACTGTTCTCTCCGTTGCCCGGCTGCATGCTACCTGTCTCATAGATCCCTTTCAGCTTTGAGAAAAGCGTGACGGTTTCCCTAAAGACCATGGTAACATACGCGGGGTCAGACAATCGTCGGAACATAGCTTCGTCCTCTGGATATGAGGCATCGGTATGAAGGCCCGAGGCATCCTTTAGAAACCATCTGGTTTCCTGGTCGAGGATGTCGAAGACTCCGCATTTTTTCGCAAGGTGCACGAGCTTGTGGGTGTCGTCCTTGTCGGTCAGCACTCCTTGCTGTGCACAGATTGCCTTGAGGATCTTTTCAAGCGCGTCATGGCACTCCCGCAAGGCTCCAAGCTCAAGACCGGCACCCAGGAGCACCCCAACCTCTGCCAATGCCAGACGGGACAGCTTGTACCACAGGCTCGGGTCTTGGCTGACCCTGAACTCGTTAGGACTGAAAGCAGCCATTGCCTTCTCCTTTCCTTGTTTTTACGATTCCTTATGAAAAAACAAGGGCCGCCAGGCAGGCGGCCCTTGGTAGGGCCGCCTTTTTACTCCCGGCGGGGGAGATGGCCCGATAAAGGCTTTTAATGCTTTAGGGCTGAATGAGCTCGCAGTCGGACAAAGCCCAGGTTCGCACAAATATCGTCTGGAGCAAATCGTAAAAGTTGCCCTCGATATCGGCGTCTGTGCGGGAATACTCAAAAACATCCACAGAGCTCATAGAACCTAAAAGCTGGCGAATCTTGCGATCGAGATCGAGAGACTCTTCAGCGCTGTGCTTGCGTCCGCGCTCGTCATAACACGACGAGCGATTAACAAACACGTCGAAGCAGTCTTGCCGCCCGCGCTGAGAAAAAACTAAGTGCTTGAGGTCGTCATAGCCATAAATGTCCGTCTTGTCGGCATAAACCAAGCCAAGCGCTGGTGGTGAGTCTGTCACCACGACCTCAACTTGTCCGACCAGGTTGTCGATAAGGCCTATCTGGGCCTCGGTCACAAAACGCTGGTTTTCTCGAGAACCATCCAAAAGACATCTACCGCCTTGCCAGACAAGGGCTTTGGCCACCTCGGGCACGTACTCGGTCAAAACTCCCATCTTGCTGAGCTCGGCTACGAGCCAGTGTGCCAGGGTGGTCTTGCCCGCGCCCGGGCCTCCGTACAGGTTTACCACTAACGTCCTCATAACTTTCTCCTCTCAAATGCTTGAGTCGCCGGAATAGGCGACCCTGTTGTCAGCGTCACCAAGCTTTTACTAGTCTCCCGGCGTAGGAGATAGTCACTGTCCCATAGTGGGACAGTAGCATCCTTTCTATCCAATCTTCCGTTTTCAAGGTGCGGCGAAACTTCTCGGCCCTGTACCGAGTGAATGCGCGAACAGGGTAGCACGCCGGAGGTGCCCTGGGTGCCTATGGGCGGCAAAAGCCTCCCATAGGCCTGGTTTCTATTAGTTTTTCTGCCGTGCTTACTGCTGGGTCGCGGTGCCCGGCAGGCCGCCCTCGGCCTCTACGAGCGAGCCGTCTGCACCGGGGATGCTGGTTGTGATGCGGAGCTTACCATCACGTGCCACCGTCACGCCCATGACCAGGTTCTCGATGACGTCCCTTACGGACAGCCTGTTGGACAGCGTGCCCATGTACTCCCGGAGGTCGTCCCTTGTGAGGGTCAGACCTGCCGCCTTGAGCCGCCCCATCTCGGATTCCAGGCCGAGCCTCTGCCCTTGCAGCTCGTCGGCCTTCTTGGCCAAGAGGTGCGGCGGGAAGCTGTCGATGGCGTCCAACAGCAGCCCCTGCCTGCGCTCGACGGCTTCAAGCTCGCGGGCGATGCCGTCTATCCTGTCTTTGGAGGGGCCCGTTTCCTGCATCTCCATTATCCTGCCAATCAGGTGCTCGGCGGTTCTGTGGTCGCCGAGCGTCTTGAGGACGGCGTCGGCCACGGCTTGCTCCAGGACGTCCTTGTGCAGCCCGCTGTCGGTGATGCAGCTGGTGTGCCTGCCGCTGCACACGTAGTAGTAATAGGCCTTGCCAGCCCTCCCGTACCCGGACTTGCCGACCATCCTCTTCTTGCAGCTTGAGCAGAACAGCTTCGATAGCAGCAGGTACTCGCCCTTCTCGGCCTTGCGCCTCTTCCTTCCCAGGTGCTCCTGCACGGCGGCGAAGAGGTCGCTGCCGACTATCCGCGGATAACCGTCCTCGCTGACCAGCCTCCCCTTGTACCAGTAGCGCCCGATGTAGGCCTCGCGGCGCAGCATGGCCTCTACGAAGTTGTAGCCGAGCGGGTTGCCCCTGGCAGAGCGGTGCCCGCGCCTGTTGAGGTCGTCGGCCATCTCCCTCAGCGTCATCCGGCCTGCGGCGTACACGCCGAAGCACCATGCCACTACGGCGGCCTCGTCCTCGTTGACGACGAAGCGCCTGTCCTTGTCGTGGTCGTAGCCGAAGACCTTGTGGCCCAGGTACAGGCACTTGTCGGCCCTGGACTGCATCCCCCTCTTCACGTTCTTCGACAGGTCCTTGGAGTAGCGCATGTCCTTCCATGCATAAACGCTCCACAAGAGCAGGTTCTTGTCCTCGTCCTCGTCGGCCCCGGTGTTCAGCTCGGGCTGTGTGACGGACAGGACCTGCACGTCGTTCTTGAACAGGACGGCAAGCGAGCTGAAGGCGTTGAGCATGTTGCGGTGTATCCGGTCGGTGTGCCAGATGACCACGTAGTCGAAGGCGTGCCTGCACGAGTCGCGCATCATCCGCTGAAGGCCTGGGCGGGCGTCGCTCGTGCCGCTCATAGCCCTGTCGCTGTACACCCCGACGACATCAAGGCCGTTCGCCTCTGCGAAGCCCCTGCCAGCCAGCACCTGGTCCTCGATCGAGACCTCGTTCTGGCGGCTGCACGAGAACCGTGCGTATATTGCGGCGTTCCTGCTCATATGGGGTATTTTATCTTATTTTGCGACGTGCCTTGATACGGCAGTGGATGAGTGCTATATTGTGAGGACATTGTGTAACGCAACTTCCGAAGGAAATCACAAATGAAAAAAATTGGCTGGCTCGCAGGGATTCGAACCCCGATAGCTGGCACCAAAAGCCAGAGTCCTGCCGTTGGACGACGAGCCAGTGTCTTCCTGCAAGCCGCAGGGGCGCACCGGGGGGCACGCACGGCACGAACCGGGACGCGCACCGGGGGGCACGCACGAAACAAGTGGTGGGCCGTGAGGGAATCGAACCCGCGACCTTGGGATTAAAAGTCCCCTGCTCTACCAACTGAGCTAACGGCCCGCCTTCGCCTCGTGCAGCGTGTGCACACGGGTTCCTATTTTAGCGGCGCGACAAGGCAGGGTCAACAATTTCTTCTTGCATAGGAGAGCTTTTTTTTGGTATCATTTGCGTTTGTCGCTATTGACTGATTTGCTTGAAGGAGAGCTGTTGACCAAAGCAGATGTAATTGAGCTCGAAGGTAATGTACTCGAAGCGCTTCCCAACGCAATGTTTAGGGTTGAGCTTGAGAACGGGCACAAGATATTGGCTCATATCTCAGGCAAGATGCGTATGCACTACATCAAGATACTGCCGGGCGACAAAGTGACCGTCGAGCTTTCCGTGTACGACCTTGACCGTGGACGCATCACCTATCGGTACAAATAAGGCGTAACACCCATGAAACAGCAGCGCTGTTTGTGGATTTTTTATGTGCATAGGAAAAAATGACCCGAGGTTTTTGGGGGCCAGCGAACGACGAGCAAGCGGACGACAGCGACAAGCAAGCAAGCAAGCAAGCAAGCAAACCAACGAACGAACGAACAAGCAAACTATCACCTGCGGCTGGGTGTGGGAATAGCAAAAAAGAAACTCAAGGCCTTATCGCGGTGCGACCTCGCCTCCCAAGGCATGTCGAGAACTGCGGGCCTGCACAAACCGAAAGGAAAAGATTATGAAGGTGCGTCCTTCGGTCAAGAAAATGTGCGACAAATGCAAGATTATCCGGCGTCATGGCAAGGTCCTCGTCATTTGCGAGAACCCGCGCCATAAGCAACGCCAGGGCTAGGAAAAAGGAGATTTGACCTATGGCACGTCTTGTTGGCGTCGACCTTCCTCGCGACAAGCGCATCGAAGTCGGCTTGACCTACATCTATGGCATTGGCCTCACCACATCCAAGAAGATCCTCGCGGGGACTGGCGTCGACCCCGACGTCCGCGTGAAGGACCTCAGCGAAGAGGACGTCACGAAGCTTCGTGACTACATCCAGGAGAACCTCCAGGTCGAAGGCGACCTGAAGCGCGAGGTCTCCCAAAACATCAAACGCCTCATGGAGATCGGTTGCTACCGTGGCCTGCGTCACCGCCGCGGGCTCCCCGTCCGTGGGCAGCGCACGCACACCAACGCGCGCACGCGCAAAGGCCCCCGGAAGCAAATCGGCGGAAAGAAGAAGTGAGGTAGATAAGTGGCAGCTAAGAAAAACGTACGCACGCGCATCAAGCGCTCAGAGCGCAAGAACATCGCGGTCGGCGCGGCGCATATCAAATCAACGTTCAACAACACGATCATCAGCATCACCGACCCCCAGGGCAACGTGATCTCGTGGCAGTCCGCCGGCACGGTCGGGTTCAAGGGCTCCCGCAAGTCCACCCCCTTTGCAGCGCAGATGGCTGCCGAGGCGGCGGCGAAGGTCGCCATGGAGCACGGCCTGCGCAAGGTCTCCGTCTTCGTGAAAGGCCCGGGCTCGGGCCGCGAGACGGCCATCCGCTCGCTGCAAGCCGCCGGCCTCGAAGTCGCCAGCATCCAAGACTGCACGCCCATCCCGCACAACGGTTGCCGTCCGCGCAAGCGTCGTCGCGTCTAACTGAAAGGAACCTACTATGGCTCGATATACAGGGGCGGACTGCAGGTTGTGCCGCCGCGAAGCAGCGAAGCTGTTCCTCAAGGGCGACCGCTGCTATACGGACAAATGCGCCCTTGAGCGGCGCAACTACGCGCCGGGCGAGGCCGGCAAGAAGCGCGTGAAGGAAAGCGAGTACCGCCTCCAGCTGCGCGAGAAGCAGAAGACCAAGCGCATCTACGGGCTCCTCGAAAAGCAGTTCCGCGGCTATTACGAACTGGCGAACCGCCAAAGCGGCGTCACGGGCGAGAACCTGCTGCGCATCCTCGAAAGCCGCCTCGACAACGTCGTGTACCGGCTCGGCTTCGCGAAATCACGCGCGGAGGCCCGCCAGCAGGTGCGCCACGGGCATATCACGGTGAACGGCAAGCGCGTCGACATCCCGTCGTTCCGCGTGCGTCCCGGCGACCTCGTCGCGGTCGCCCCGAAGGCCCGGGACATGCTCGTGATCAAGAGTGCGCTGATCTCCAACGAGCGCGTGCAGGTCCCCGCATGGCTCGAAGTCGACATCGAGAAGCTTCAGGGCAGCGTCTTGGCGCTCCCGCAGCGCGACCATATCGATCTCGATATCCGCGAACAGCTCATCGTCGAACTTTATTCTAAATAATACACATTGCGGCTTTTTAAGGAGGCTTACACACTATGACAGAGTTCATGAGGCCGACGGTAACAACGGATGACGTCAGTGAGACCATTGCTCGTTTCGTTGTCGAGCCGCTTGAGCGTGGTTACGGCTATACGCTCGGGAACTGTATGCGTCGTGTGTTGCTTTCTTCGTTGGACGGCGCGAAAGCGACCGCTATTCAAATCGAAGGAGTGCAACACGAGTTTTCGACCGCCGAAGGCGTGATCGAGGACATCACCGACATCGTGCTGAACGTGAAGGGCCTGGTATTCTCGGCCTCGACCGACGATGTCGAGGAAGCGACCGCCCATGTGTCGGCATCGGGCCCCTGTACGGTGACCGGTGCAGACCTTGAGGTTCCGACCGAGTTCAACCTCATAAACCCCGAGCACGTCATCGCGACGATTGCCGACGGCGGCCAGCTCGACCTGAGCATCCGCATCGGCGTCGGCCGCGGCTATGTTTCAGCCGAGCGCAACAAACGCACCGAGGACCCAATCGGCATCATCCACGTCGACTCGCTGTTCTCGCCGGTGCGCCGCTGCATCTCGAACGTGACGGACACCCGCGTCGGGCAGCGGACCGACTACGACAAGCTGGTGTTCGAGGTCGAGACCGACGGCTCCATCACGCCGACCGAGGCAGTATGCGGCGCGGCGAACATCATCAACCAGTACATGGGCGCGTTCTTGAGCCTGTCCGACGTCGACGAGGACGAAGAGGGCGAAGTCCCCTCCATCTTCGCGCCCGAGGGGCAGGAAAGCAACGCCGAGCTCGACAAGCAGATCGAAGACCTTGACCTTTCGGTTCGCTCCTACAACTGCCTGAAGCGCGCCGGCATCCACTCGGTGCGCCAGTTGGTCGAGTTCTCCGAGAACGACCTTTTGAATATCAGGAACTTTGGCGCGAAGTCCATCGAGGAAGTGAAGGACAAGCTCATCTCGATGGAACTCAACTTGAAACAATAGGAGAAGCAAACGATGAGACACTATAAGAAGGGCCGCAAGCTCGGCACCGACGCAAGCCATACCAAGGCCATGAAGAAGAGCCTGGTCGGTGCCTTGTTCTTGAACGACCGCATCAAGACCGTCGAGGCGCGCGCGAAGGAAGTGCGCGGCGACGTGGACAGGATCATCGGCTGGGCGAAGCGCGGCGACATACATTCCCGCCGCCTGGCAATCGCCGCCCTGGGCGACAAGGACCTCGTCCGCGAGGTATTCGAGAAGGTCGACCAAGGCATGTTCAAGGACCGCAACGGCGGCTATACCCGCATCATGAAGCTCGGCAACCGCAAGGGCGACAACGCCTCCATGGTCATCCTTGAGCTGGTGACCGAGCCGGTCGCCAGCAAGAAGAAGGCAGCCGAGAAGGCCGGCTCCAAGAAGGCCCCCGCCAAGAAGGCCACGCCGGTCAAGGCGAGCGAGGCAGACGCGCAGAAGGCCAAGGACGCGGCCGTGGAAGCCGCCGAGGCAGTCGAGGAAGCTGTCGCCGAGGCAACCGAGGAAGCCGCCGAGGCCGCCGAGGCTGTGGCTGGCGATGCCGCCGATGCTGCCGAGGCAGAGAAGGCCTAAGCAAGGACCCGTCCACCAGCAAAACCTTTCTGCGAGCGGGGGCTACGGCCCCCGCTCCTGTATTCGCGGCGTGTCACGGGGACGTATAATTTGACACCTTCCGTTCGGCTCCTTGGCAGCGTGTCAACGCGGGAGCGCCCCAAGGGGCCGTCTTTGTCCTTTTTGTTTTAAAACACCCTTCTGCCGCCGTGTTGTGATACCATTCCCCTACAGATATGTACGCAATCCTGAGGAGGTAGTATGAGCGATTCCAATCCTGTTGCAGGTTGGTATGCCGACCCCGAGCCCGGTAGCACGAAGCTGCGTTATTGGGATGGTGCCCAATGGACCGACCAGCTCACCGAATTCCCGGCTGCACAGGCGGCGGAAGCTGCGGCTGCAGGCGCCCAGCCTGTTGTGGAAGCCGCAGTGCCGCAGGCTCCTGACGCAGCGGCGCAGCCGGTCAGCCTGGATCCCAACTACGGCCAGCCGGGCTACATGCAGCCGGCCCCGGCCGCCGTGCCCCAAAAGAACGGCAAGGCGGTTGCCTCGTTGGTATGCGGTATTCTTGGCTTGTTCCTCTTCGGCTTGATTCTCGGCATCGTCGCCATCGTGCTTGGCGTGCAGGCACGCAAGCGTCCCGATAGGCGGGGCATTGCCATGGCAGGCATCATATTCGGTGTTCTCGCACTTCTTGGTTGGGCCGCCGGGCTCGGTTTGTTTTTCCTCAATCCCGATCTCTACACGCAGGCCCTGTCCACGATTACAAACGGCCTGGTATAGCCGACTATAGTTGCCGACCGAACTTCCGGTCGTAACGAACCTTCGGTCGCAACTGCGACCACTAAGAACCGACAAGCAGGGGCTTGCCCGTGCCTGTCGGTTCTTTGATAAGGCCCAACGAAGCCCCCAGGAGGGCTGCCCCCAGAGGAGCTGCCCTCAATAGGGCTCAAACCGCCTCAGGCGTAGTGCGTTCGAGACCACCGACACGCTGCTGAGCGACATGGCGGCGGCGGCGAACATGGGACTGAGCAAAGGGCCGCCGAACAGGTACAGGAGGCCGCAGGCAATGGGGATGCCCGCGACGTTGTAGCCGAATGCCCAGAAGAGGTTCTGCTTGACGTTGCGGATGGTCGCCTTCGAGAGCTTGATTGCCGTGGCGACGTCCATGAGGTCGCTGTGCATGAGCACGATGTCGGCGCTCTCAAGTGCGACGTCGGTGCCGGTGCCGATGGCGATGCCGATGTCGGCCTGTGCCAGCGCGGGGGCGTCGTTGATGCCGTCCCCCACCATTGCGACGCGCTGCCCTTCGGCCTGCAGGCGCTTGACCTGGTCGGCCTTGTCCTGCGGGAGCACTTCTGCCATCACCGTCTCAATGCCGACCTCCTGGGCGATGGTGCGAGCGGTGCGCTCGTTGTCCCCGGTGACCATTGCGACGCGGATGCCCATGTCCCGCAGCTTCTGGATGGCCTGGGCGCTCGTGGGCTTCACGATGTCGGCGACGGCAATGATGCCGACGAGCTTCCCGTCAAGGGCGAGGTATACAGGCGTCTTGCCCTGCTGGGCCAGCTCCTGGACGCGGCTCTCGCTTTCCGCAGAGAGCGCGACCCCCTGGGCTTCCATGAGGGCGCTGTTGCCCGCAAGGATGTCGTGTTCCCCGCTCCTGCCGCGAACGCCTTGTCCGACGACAGCCTCGAAGGAGTCGATAGGCGCAAGCGCGATCCCCTGGCCTATTGCGTGCTGCACGATGGAGAACCCGACGGGATGTTCGCTGCCGCGCTCGATACCCGCCGCATAACCGAGGATGCTGGGCGCGTTGTAGGCCTCGCCCGCATCAGAGGCCCGGGATGCATCAGAGGCCTCGCCCCCGGCGCCCCCGAGCTCTTCGAGCGTGATCACGTCGGTGACATGGGGTTTGCCTTCGGTGATGGTCCCCGTCTTGTCCAATATCACGGTCTGTACCTTCTGGGTCGCCTCAAGCGCCTCGCCGCCCTTGACCAGTATGCCGTGCTGCGCCCCCTTGCCGGTGCCCACCATGATGGCCGTCGGGGTCGCGAGCCCGAGTGCGCAGGGGCACGCGATGACGAGGACCGATATGAGGATGGTGAGTGCGAAGGAGGGCGGCTGCCCCGCGAGCAGCCAGGCGCCCGCCGCCAGCACCGCGATGGCAAGCACGGCCGGCACGAAGTAGCGGGACACCACGTCGGCCAGCGCGGCGATGGGCGCCTTGGACTCCTGCGCGTCCTCGACAAGCTTCACGATGTGGGCAAGCGCGGTGTCCGCCCCGATGCTCGTGGCGCGGACGACCAGCCGCCCCTGTGCGTTGAGGCTCGCCGCGTACACCGGCGCCCCGGGGCCCTTGTCCACCGGCATCGACTCGCCCGTGAGCATCGACTCGTCGACAGAGCTCGCCCCGTCGGCCACCTCGCCGTCGACGGGTATCTTCGCCCCGGGCCTCACGACGACCAGGTCGCCCACGAGCACTTCCTCGATAGGGACCTCGATCTCGACCGCTTCGCCCTCGGCCGTCTCGGCGCCCTCGCCGCGCAGCACCCAGGCGCTTTTCGGCGCCAGCTCCATGAGCTTTTTCAGCGCCTCGCTCGTGCGCCCCTTGGAAACCGCCTCCATCGTCTTGCCCAGCAGGATCAGGGTGATGATGACGCCTGCGCTCTCGAAGTACAGCTGCATTGTCCAAACGTGGTCTCCGGTTGTGGCGATCATGTACACGACGTAGAGGCTGTAGAGGACGGCCGCGCTCGTGCCCAGCGCGACGAGGGAGTCCATGTTGGGCGCCCGCAACCACAAGGCGCGGTACCCCACGTAGTAAAAGCGCCAGCCGACGGCGAGGATGGGAATGACGAGCGCGACCTGCGCCAGCGCAAAGCGCAGGGGGTGTGCGTCGGGCACCAGGCCCGCAGGGAGGGGCAGGGTGAACACCTCGGGGAACATATGCCCCATGGCAAGGTAGAGGAGCGGGACCGCGAACAGGGCGCTTGCGATGGTCTTCGCCTTCATGACCGAGACGTCCCGTGCCCTTTTGGCCCGGTCCTCGTCGAGGGCCGTCTGCATGTCCTCGATGGGCGCCCATCCGTAGCCGACGGCCTTGACGACGGCGCCGATGTCTTCCAGGGAAAGCCGCGCGTCGTCGTACTCGACGGTCAGGCGCTCGGTCGCGAGGTTGACGACGGAGCGGTGCACGCCTTCGGTGAGGGCGACCGCCCGCTCGACCCGTGCCGCGCAGGCCGCGCAGGTCATGTTGTGTATGCGGATGGTTTCTTTCATGGCTGTCCTGCCGTCCTGTTGCCGTGTCGTCCTGCCGTCGCCTTGTGCCGCCCGGCCCCGGCCCCGTCGTCCTGTGTTGCCCGGCCCCTGCCGTCCTGCCGTCCTACTGCACCGTGTAGGTGCCGTTCATCATGTACATCCAGCAGGTCATCACGTAGTCGCCCGGCGGCGCTGCGGGCACCTCCACCACGGTCACGCCGTTGTCTTGCAAAGGCTCGGAAACGCCCAGCTCTGGGATTTCGAGGGTGGAGCTGCATCCGGCAGCCTCGCGCCGGTCGACGACGATGCGCACCGGCGTGTTGCTGGGCACGACGATCCGGGAGGGGTTGTAGCGGACGTTCTCAATCACAAGGCTGACCTCGTAGGCCTCGCCTGCCTCCGTCCCCGCAGGCCCTCCGGAAAGCGGCACGTCGCTGCCGACGATCTTCGCCCAGAGGGCGGCCGAACTGAACTGCGGGGCGACCGCCCGCAGACCCCGGTCGATATAGACCAGCCCGAACACCAAGACGAGGGCCGCAAGGACGAGCATGACCCGCTTCTTCCAGCCCAGGGGGATGAAGGCCATGCCCGCGCCGAAGGCGAACAGCAGGGGGATGGTTCCGAGGGCGAAGAGCACCATGCCGAAAAGCCCGCTTATAGCATTCCCCGAAACGGCGGCATTGAGGGCGGCTGCCATGAGGGCGCCACAGGGCATGAGCCCCGAGAGCAGCCCGAACACCAGCGCCACCCCCAGCCCGTTCTGCCCGCCGCCCGCAGCACCCACAGCAGCACCCGCCGCCGCACCCGCAGTGCTTGCCGCGTCAGCCGCACCCGCGCCCGCCACACCCGCAGCACCCACAGCACCCGCGCCGCCGCCCGCCACACCCGCAGCATCCGCGCCGCCGCCTGCCGCCGTCCCAGCCCCCTTGCGCATCTGGAGGCGCACAAGCGTGTCGGTGATGAAGCGTGGGGGCCTCGGGATAATCTTTTGGGCCCAGGGGGCAAGGCCCGACATCGCAAGGGCCAGCAGCAGCATGAAGCCGCCCGCGACGAACATCGCATAGGGCCGTATGCCCTCGAAGTTGAAGAAGGAGCCCACAAAGCCAAGCACCAGCCCCACCAAGGCATAGCTGGCGACGCGCGCCACATGATAGGTGAACTGCGGCCCCAGACGCTCCAGGAAGGTGGCGTTTTCGGTATCGTCAAGCGCGATGGTTGCCACGATGGGGCCGCACATCGAGATACAGTGCAGCGAGGTCACCAGTCCCAAGGTGAGCATCCCGAAGAAATACGCGGCATCCACAAGCTAGTCCTCCATGAAGGGCGCCGCGGAAAAGTAGTTCCGCAACCGCTCCGTGAACCAGTCGAAGACGGCCTGGGCAGCCGGCGAGAGCGGCCGTTCCTCGGATATGACAAGGCTGAGCTCCCACGTGAGCTCCGTGTCGCCCGACGGCACGGTGCAGATGCCCTTTTGGCAGAACTGCGGGGAAAAGAACTTGGGGAGGAAGCACACGCCCTTGCGTTGGCGCACCTGCTCGATGATAAGGTGGTAGTCATGCCAGTCGAAGGAGAAGTTTATGTCGAGGCCCTGTTCCCGCGAAAGGCTCATGATGGCCGAGTTGGCCGAGTCGACCGTAGAGTCCGAGGACAGGCCGAACCAGGTGAGCCCCTTGAGGCAGGCAAGGGGATGGGCGCCCTCGTCCACCTCGGAAAGCAGCGACTCGTGGACGATGATGTCGAGCGGCACCCGGCACAGCGAATAGCACCGCGTCCTGAGGCCGCTTGTGCACCCGACGATCAGGGCAAGGTCCTCGATGCCGTCCGCGATACAGCGTTGGGCTAAAAGCGGCTCGACGCTGTCGACGTTGAAGCGCACCGCGGGGTTGTCGCGGTGGAACTCTTCCGCAAGCTTGTCGAAGGGCAGCGACGCGAAGGCCCCGAAGGCCACGCTGAGCCGCACGATCTCCTTGTCAGACCCCTTAGGGAAGCAGAGGATATGCAGGTCGTCGTAGCTGTTAAGCAGCTCCACGGTCTTCGGGTAGATGAGGTGCGCCATCTCGGTCGGCTCAAGGCCCCGGTGGGTACGGCTGAACAGGGTCTGCTTTATCTCCGTCTCCAGGCTCTTGAGAATCTGGCTCAAGCCCTGCCGCGAGAGATAGGCATGCTTCGCCGCCTTCCCGATCGAGCCATGCTCGTAGGCAAGGCGAAAGCATTTCAAGCTCCGTATATCCACAACATCCCCTTTTTACCCGTCCTTCCCTTACTCCCTCAACCCCGAGTCCCCCCATTATACCCTCTTTTATCCTCAGAAAGCATACCAACTGCCCGACAACGAAGCCGAGCCCCCATAGTGCAGAGCATCGTGAACATTGGGTCGAGCCCATCGTCGCGGATACAGAAAGCCTTATATAGTATGCTATACACTGCGGAAATAAGATTAAGAGTAAGAAACAAGCAGGAATTGAGCAACTAAATGAATGGTGAGACGAGATGTTGAATTTGAATGGCTTGAGCCAGTGTCAATGGGGACGTATGACTTTGACACCTTTTCTCACCTTTTCCTGTGAGGCAATCGAACAAAAGGTGTCAAAGTCATACGTCCCCATTGACACTCGTCCGGGTGGAATGCGCATCAGCATTGAGGATGCCGTGTCAGGAGGGCTATCCGATCCAAGAAATCAGACGCTTATAAAGCTTTTCAACCTAATCGATATAGGTGAACGAGCTGGCAGTGGATTGCCCAATATATTTGCAGTCTGGAGCAGCCAGAAATGGCCCGAACCAACACTGGAAGAACAGTTCGACCCTGAACGAACGACTCTATCTCTTGTATTGTCGCCACAAAATGACAATAAAGTGGCGATAAAAAGTGGCGATAAAGAAAGGATGTCTGTCGGAGCAGCGAAAAAGCAACTAATCCTTGAATATCTTGTCGAGCGCGGCGTTGGCAAAACCAAAGATATATCAGAGCTGCTCTCCGTAAATGCGTCCAGGACGAGGGTCTACCTGAAAGAGCTTGTTATAGAAGGCAAAATTGTCGCCGATGGAGCCAATCGTAATCGCGTTTATCGACCTAAAGTACAGGAAAGCGATGCCGACGCCTACTAAACCCCAAGGGTCCTCTACCAAAAGGAATCCATCATCAAATTTGTCTTTGCGGAATACGCCGTTCATCAGGCCTGCGTCCAAAAACAAACTTATTTTTATTCAAATAATTTTAATTTTCTTGAAAGGAATCCGATGGTAAACGAGGAGACGCTTAAGCTGCAAAACTCGGTGATGAGGATGGAAAAGACGTGCAGGATAATCAAAACACTGTGCTTGATTTGTCTAGCAGGCTTTGTTTTGGTCTGGTCTTTGGTTGTATGCTTTTTTGTTGTCGAATGTGTGCAAGCGGGCTTTGCCCCGCTTAACCTGGTGGACATAGTGTTCTTCATCATGTTCGGTGTCCTTGTCTGCCTGAGCCTCATTATCGCCATTAGGGCGTTCTCGGATGTCATTGCAGGTGAGTCCCCCTTTACGCTCAAACAAGCAAAGAGGCTACGCACGCTGGGAACAGTGTTTCTTTTGCTTGCGGTCGCTGAAGCCCTGTTGTCGGTTCTGTTCGGCCCCCTTTCCTATGGGGCAGAGCTGCCGGGAGGCGGACTCATCGGACTTGTTACTGTTGAATCCTCAATGATAAGCGTGAACTTGTCGATGCTTATTGTGGCGGTGATGTGCTATGGTTTTGCGGTAATCTTCAAGTATGGGATATTGTTGCAACAACTAAGCGACGATACCGCATAGAGCGAATGGGAAGAAATGCCGAAAAAGAGTCAAAGGGGACGGTTGACATTTTTAGCTCTTTGTCTTGCTCGTTCCCTACGTGTTCATCAAAACGACATAGGGATATCTCTATACCAGGAATGATAGGAATTATTAAGTGATAATTCGATTTTCAGGCGTTTCTAGCCCAGGGAATGGGTTGAGGAAAGAACCGTCGATGTTGACCGTATCCTCTATGGCCGCCGCGATTGGCACAGCATCCTTTGATGCTGTTGCTGTCGCCGGGTAAAGGCTACTGGGCGGGTTACCTTAACGGCGAATTGATACCAGTCGTGGAATTGTTCCTGCTTCTTTCTTGTCGGCCCTGTGATTTGCCATACACTCTCTTTATGAGACTCGGACGAGAGGAGTAAAAAATGTTTGATCTCAGCAAAAGGGTTGTCGTTGTATCGGGAGCGTCCTCGGGGCTTGGCTTGCAGATGGCAAAGGCCTTCCAGGCGCAGGGAGCAGACCTTGTCCTTATGGCGAGGCGCATGGACAGGCTGGAAGAGATAGCCAAGGGCTTCGGGGCCCTGGGCACGAAGTGCCTTGCGGTCAAGTGCGATGTCACCGACTCCGGCATGGTCGACGAGGCCGCCGCGACCGTGGAAAAAGAGTTCGGCCGCGTGGACGTGTTGGTGAACTGTGCCGGGTCCGCGAAGAACGCGGGCGTCCTCGACATGACCAACGAGGAATGGGATTTCACCATTGACACCGATTTGACCAGCGTCTTTTACGTGACCCGCGCCTTTGCGAACATCATGAAGAAGAACAATTACGGGCGAATCATCAACATCGCCTCAATGTATGGCCTGGTGGGCAACACGGCAATCGACACGGTCGCCTACCACGCTTCCAAGGGCGGCGTCGTGAACTTCACGCGCGCGGTTGCGGCGGAGCTCGCGAAGTACAACATCACCTGCAACGCTATCTGCCCGGGCTACTTCGAGACGGAGCTGACCTCCGCAGTCTTGAACACGGACGACTTCACTACCTATATGAAGACCTTCGTCCCCCTGGGGAGGTACGGGCGCGAAGGCGAGCTCAACGCCGGCGCCATCTTCCTCGCAAGCGACGAGGCCACCTACGTGACCGGCATAGCCCTCCCGATCGACGGCGGGTACACCGCCATCTAGGCATCCGGCGAGGCGGCCGTCAGCAAGCGAGGCGGCAGATGGGGCGGCGCTTTATGTTCCTGTTGGCGGAGATGCGTGCGAATCGAACACACCCGAGACGTTCTGCGCGCCTCGCAACGGCTTTGAAGGCCGCGGGCCCCACCAGGGTGCCATCCATCTCCAAAAGCAACCACTGTGTATTCTACACAAAGCCTTTGCGTTGTCGCCTCGCACAAGCCCAAAAGCATAAGGCCTGCCAAGTAGCCTCTTGAAACAAGGGGCTACTTGGCAGGCCTGGCCAACACCCTCTCGTCGCCCTCGCGTCGCGTGACGCACGTGCTGTCGAGGTATTCAAGCAGGGGTATCGCGTGCTTCCTGCTGATCCCCATCGCTTCCTTTAGGTCGGCAGCAGACGCACGCTGGCAGCTTCCCAGAAAGCCTCTCACTTTTTGGGCCAGCTCGTCAAAGGCGCCCTTCTCGTAATAGATATCCTTGTTGATGCGAACGACGGCCCCTTGTTTCTCAAGGGCGTTGAGGGCACGCTGGCCGACGCCGGGGCTTGTGCCTGCCTCCTTGAGCAAGTCCCAAACCAAGGGGGGCGTTGCAGACCCGGCCCGCAAAAGCTCCAAAAGGGCGGCACCTGCCTGTGCTTCGGCGAGCCGCAGGCGGGCACCTGCCTTCGGATGGCTCACCATGCCGCCTTCGGCATATGCCTTCCCGAGCTTTTGGGCCTCAAGGACAAGGGCGTCGAAGGCTTGCGGATCGATGCCCTTGTCGAAACGCTGCAGCAAGTCCCCCTTTGAAAGCCCAGGCTGTTCGGGGTTTTCGCCATGGAAGCCTATAAGCAGGTTCTCGATTCTCGCCAGTGCGCTTCTCAGGATCTTGGGTGAGGCGTAGTATGGCGGCCCCGAAGCTGCCTTGATGACCGCAAGCGCACCTGTGCCTGTCAGGCGGTCCAGCTCTTTGCCCGCTGCTACCTCGCCGACCTCCGCGTCCGAGCTCAAATCCCCCAAGGTAAAGGGCGTCTTTCTCAGGGCGGCGGCCTTTTGGATGATTCCAGCGGTGTCTCCCTGCTCAAGAGACTCAAGGAGGGAGAGCTCGTCCTCTGCGAGGTTCGTCTTGCGGCGGGGGTGGCTTCTCAGCACGAAACCGCCTCCGATGACCGCCACCGGCGAGTAAGAGCGGACAATGAAGCGGTCGTTGCGCGATACCGCAAGGGGCTCTTCGAGGCGGACTTGCACATAGGCCCGGTCCCCGGGCTTCAAGGCAGCTGCCGAGCCGATGAAGAGGATGCGTCCCAGCACCTCGCGGGTTCCGTGGGCGAGGCGAATTCTCGAACCGCTTTCGAGGGCCTTCCACCTTCGTGTGGGGTCAAGGTAGTGAAAGGAGGCGTCAAAGCGGTCGGTTGGGCTTATGGCCTGGGGTTTTGCGAGGAAATCCCCAGGGCGCACCTCTTCGGTGGTCATGCCGCCGAGGTTCAAGGCGACCCGATTGCCGGAATGTGCCTTTTCGCTTGGAAGCCCGTGGAGCTGCACCGACTTCACCCGTGCGGTTTTCTTGCAGGGAAGTATCTCGACCTCGTCGTCGGGCGCCACCGTTCCGCTCCATAAGGTTCCGGTCACCACCGTCCCGCTTCCCTTGATGGTGAACACGCGGTCTATGGGGAGGCGCATAACTGCGCCTTGCTGCCTTCCCCTGTATCGGGCGGCGGTTGCGACGAGGCTTTCCTTGAGTTCTTCAAAACCCAGGCCCGACTTGCTTGAGGTGGGAATTACCGGGGAGCCTGCATAGGGTGTTGAGGCCAGGTGGTTTCTCACTTCCTCGACGACGAGGTTGAGCCAGTCCTCATCGACCAAGTCTGCCTTGGTGACGGCAACCACGCAGTGCCCTATCGCAAGGAGCTGCAATACGGCAAGGTGCTCGATTGTCTGGGGCATGATGCCGTCGTCTGCCGCAACACAGAGCAGCGCGATGTCGACGCCGGTTGAGCCTGATATCATCTGGCGCACGAAACGCTCGTGCCCGGGGACGTCGACAACGCCCATCGTGGTGTTGTCGGGAAGTTGAAGTTGGGCAAAGCCCAGCTCGATGGTGATGCCGCGGCGTTTTTCCTCCTCAAGCCGGTCGGGGTCCGTCCCCGTGAGGGCTTTTATAAGGGACGATTTGCCGTGGTCGATGTGGCCGGCCGTCCCAAGGATGAGGCCGGGGCGCTCGCTCACCGGAGCCTAGCCTTCCTGCCGGGGCGCTTCAAGGCTCTCGAAATAGCCTTTGAGGGCCCGGGCGATCTCTTCCATGTCTTTCCTGTCCAACAAGGTGCGCCCGTCACAGAGAAGCGCCTCTTTTTTGATGCGGGCAACGATGGGGACCGGGTGCCGCGCACTCAGATAGCTGCTGCAGCCTTGCGCGTCACCTTGCTTGAACCCTATGCGGAGCGCACAGCTTGGGATGCTGCTCATGGGCAAGGACCCGCCGCCCGCCAAAGCAGCCTCTTCGACAATGTCCAGGTCAACCATGCCTTTTTGCAGGGCCGACTCGATGGCCTGCTGTAGCTGCCGCGCACGTTCGCAGGCTTCGTCCGCAGACATCGAAAGCATCCGCAGCGTGGGTATCTCGTGCAGCGCGCGGCCTTTGTCCAGGTAGAGGCGAAGCGTTGCCTCAAGCGCCGCAACCGCCATCTTGTCGAGGCGGAGCGCGCGCGCCAGGGGGCTTCTCTTCAGGGCCCCGATATGCTCGCGGTCACCGACGATGATTCCCGCCTGGGGGCCGCCGAGGAGCTTGTCGCCCGAAAACGACACGAGGTCGCAGCCGTTCTTGAGCGATTCCGCCACGCTTGGCTCGCCGGGGCCGCCAAAGCAGTCCAGGGGGAAGAGCGCGCCCGAGCCTTGGTCTTCGTACACGAGCAGCCGGGGCGGCTGGGGTGCCTGGGGCGGCTGGGAGGGGCCTCCTGCTCCTGCTTCCTCTGCCCCCGCCGCCGGAGTTGCCGCTGCGTTCGCCCCTGCCGCCCGGTGCTCGTTTATGGCATCGGCAAGAGTGCGCAAGGCAGCGACGTCCACGCTTTCGGTAAAGCCGACCATTCGGTAGTTCGACGGGTGCACCTTCAAAAGGAGGGCGGTACGGGGGGTGATTGCCTGCTCGTAGTCGGAGAGGCGGGTTTTGTTGGTCGTGCCCACTTCCCTCATTTCCGCATGCGAGAGGCGCATGATGTCGGGAACCCGGAACGAGCCTCCGATCTCTACCAGCTCCCCCCGCGACACGACTGCCTCATGCCCTGAGGCGAATTCCGACAACACCATCAGAACGGCAGCGGCGTTGTTGTTGACCGCAAGGGCGGCCTGGGCCCCGGTAAGCGCGCAGACGAGCTGTTCGTAGTGGCCGTGCCTGCTTCCACGCGCCTGGCTCGCCGGATCGTACTCAAGGCTTGAGTAGTTCGCCACGACTTCCTGGACGGCCTGTGCCGCCGCATCGGAAAAGACGCTTCGCCCAAGGTTGGTATGCAGGACGATACCCGACACGTTGACGACCTTGCGAAGCGACGGCGTTTGCAGCGTGCACGCCTTCTGCCGGGCCTTCAAGGCGACCGCCCCGCAGGAAAGCTGCTGGATCGCCGGGTCGCTGTCGCCTTGGAGGATGCGGGAATCTAAAACAGCTTGCCGCGCCTCCTGGATCGCCTCGCGCACAAGGCCGACGACGACGGAGTGCGGGAGCTCTTCTTTGAGCTTGAGGATTTCAGGCGATGCGAGCACTTCCTCGACCTGTGGAAGCATCCGCAACAGCTCGTTTTTAGCAGCCTGTGGCATGAAGGCACCTTTCGCATCTGGGGCCGGGGCCTGCCATGGCATCCCCCAATCCCAAAACGACATCGTTTTCAACAGGGTCGCAGCACCCGTTCTGGGCATGGCGGTGCTGTCGTCCAAAGTATATAGCAGTTTCTCGCGTTCCTGACAGAGAAATGCCGACACGGGCACAGCAGCACGAACACAGCAGAGGGGTTGCTGGGGAAGTATCGCGGGGGTATTGCAGAAGCACCGCCAATACCGACGCCAATGCCGTGTTGAAAAAACAGCGGATATGTGAGATAGTTCGTCTCGCAGGCGGACGGCAGAATGCCCTACCCTCAATAGGCAGGACTTGAGAGCCCACCGGGAGAAGCGTGATCTACTTCGACAACGCAGCAACGACGCTGACAAAGCCGCCTGGCGTTGCCAAGGCGGTGGCTGGCGCCATCGGCACCTTCGGCAGCGTCGCACGGGGCGCCTGCAAGCCCTCCCTGGCGGCAGGGATGGCGGTTTTGGAGGCGCGGGAAAAAGTCGCGCGGCTCTTCGGCGTCCCGTCGGCAAAAAACGTTTCCTTCGTGTCCGGTGCGACCGAGGCAATCAACATCGTTGTGGAGGGGCTGCTCGAACCGGGCGACCACGCGATCACGACGGCGGCTTCGCACAACTCGCTGCTCCGCCCCCTGTACCGCAAGGCCGAGCACGGGTGCGGGCTTTCCATCCTCCCCGTTGCCGCCGACGCAACAATCGACTATGCGGAACTGGAGTCCTTGTTCAGGCCGAACACTCGCCTGATGTTCGCGACCCACGCCTCGAACCTCACGGGCGACCTGTATGACATCGCCCGCATCGCCCGCATCTGCCACGAGAGGGAAGTCCTCTGTGCCCTGGACTGCGCCCAGACGGCAGGCCGGGTTCCCCTCGACATGGAAGGGACAGCGGCAGACATCTTTGTCTTCACGGGCCATAAGGGGCTTTTCGGCCCCCAGGGCACGGGCGGGCTTTGCCTGGGGGAAGGCGTCGAGGTCCCTCCCTTCATGGTCGGCGGCTCGGGAACCCGCAGCTACGACCGCCACCATCCGAGCCAGATGCCGGAGCGCCTTGAGGCCGGCACTATGAACAGCCACGGGATCGCCGGCCTTTCCGCTGGCCTTGACTATGTCGAGAGCACCGGCGTCGCGACCATCAACGCGCGGGTGGACGCACTCGTCGGAAGATTCGAGGCGGGCGTCCGCACCGTCCGGGGGGCCACCATATACGGCAGGCGCGACGGGTCGCGCGGATGCGGCATCGTGGCCCTCAACATAGGGGATATGGACTCGTCGGCGGTGAGCGACCGGCTGAACACCGAGCACGACATCTGCACGCGTGCGGGGGCGCACTGTGCCCCCTTGATGCATCGGGCGATGGGCACCGTCGAACAGGGTGCTGTCAGGTTCAGCTTCAGCCCCTTCAACACCGAAGAAGAGATCGACCAGGGGGTGGCCGCCTTGAGGGCTATTGCCCGCGGCTAGTGCTGCGCCTGTTCGTGCTTGCATAAGATTGGCCAGGCGAACTACGAGATATGAGGTCTGCAATGAGAATCGATGCTTTTGGGAAACCCTGCCCGATGCCGCTGATGATGGCAAAGAAGGAGATAGATGCCGGGTGCGGGGACCTCAGCATCACCGTCGACAACGAAACGGCGCGTGACAACATCGTGCGCCTCGGCAAGCAGTCCGGGCTCATGGTGGAGGCAAGCGTGGTCGACGGAGGGTATCTCGTAAGGCTTTCCGATGCTGGCAGGAGTGCCGGCACCGCAGGCAGCATGCCCGCAGCGCCGAAGGCGGACGAGGCCCCGGAGGGAGGCCTGTCCACGGACAGATGCCTGAAGGGCGAGCCACCTGCAAGCGGGCAGGCTGGCCGACCTGCCGACGACTATGCAGTGTTCATCAGCAAGGACTCTATAGGCGAAGGGGACCTTGAGCTCGGGAAGGCCCTCATGAAGATGGCACTTTACACCCTCTCTGAGGCAGAGCAGGCGCCCTCGGCGCTCTTTTTCATGAATGCCGGGGTCAAGCTGCTCACCGGGGGAGACAAGCAGGCTGTTGAACACGTTCAGACGCTGCAAGGGCGCGGGACCGAGGTTATGGCATGCGGCTCCTGCCTCGACTTCTACGGGCTCAAGGAAGAGTTGCTGGTGGGGGAAGTCAGCAACATGTACGACATCCTCGAAGGCATGCGGCGGTCTTCGATGGTAATCACCCTCTAAAGAGCTTGGCACAAAAGGCTCCGGGGCTCTTCCATGGATAAAATGCAGGGCACACCGCAAGGCAGCGCACGGGGACGTGCGTCGGGCGAGGGGCACGGCAGCACACAGGACGGCCGCTGTGCCTACCTCTTGGCCTTCGACTCGACCTATGCGGCGCTTGTCGCCCAAAGGGCCTTGGCAAAGTACCTCCCTCATATCATCCCTACGCCAAGGCAGGTCAGTGCAGGGTGCGGGATGTCTGTCAAGTTCTTTGCCCGAGACGTGCATCAGGCACAGGCAATCAGGCGCGAGACGGGGCTGGACGAAGACGCAAGCACCCTGTATGCCTGCTCAAACGAAAGCTATCACGCGGTTTCCTGCTAACCGCCGAATCTGCCAAGCCCCTGCCCGGCGGCAAGGCCTTTGGCCGTCCGTCAGCCAATGAAGCCCATGGTGCCGGGATCTCCGCTGGTTACCGTGCCGATTGCAGCAATGCCTTTTTCGCAGTGACTCCGGTATGCCTGCTCGAAGGCCTTCTGGTTGTGCGGGGGGATGGCAAGCAGAAGGCCGCCGCTGGTCTGGGGGTCGCACAGGATTCCCATGCGGGTGTCGTATTCGTCGCCGGCAAGGCCTCCGGGCAAGACGGACTCCCCGACATGGTCCATGATGGAAAAGCTGCGGGCGGGACGGCAGTATTGCCGCGAATACTCCCACGCCTTGTCGAACACGGGGATCGCAGCCCAGTCGAGCAAGGCGCTGCACTTGCTCGCAACGAGCATTTCATGGAGGTGGCCCGCGAATCCGAACCCTGTGACGTCGGTGGCGGCATGGGCGCCGGCCTCTTTCATGGCCCTTGCACCGCGGTCGTTGAGCTCTTCCATGGACGCGAGGACGGGGGCCAGGCTCGCCTCTGTCTCCAGGCCCACCTGAAGCGCTGAGCTCATGATTCCCGTGCCGAGCGGCTTGGTGAGATAGAGCAGATCCCCGGGCATGGCTCCGCTGTTCCTCACGATGGCATCGGGGTGGGCCGTGCCGAACACCGCAAGGCCGTATTTCGGCTCAGCGTCATCAATAGTGTGGCCTCCGACGATTGTGGCGCCTGCCTCGCGCACCGCATCGGCCCCGCCGCGGAGGATGGCCCCTGCCAGGCCGGTGCCGAGGGCGCTGTCAAGGGCAAGGAGGTTCAAGGCAGCCTTCGGCTCCGCGCCCATCGCATAGATGTCGCTCAAGGCATTGGCGGCAGCAATGCGCCCAAAAAGGTAGGGGTCGTCGACGACAGGAGTGAAGAAATCGACCGTAAGCACTGCGGCAATGTCGTCGCTCAGCCGATACACGGCCGCGTCGTCGCTGGTCTCGAAGCCCAAAATGACCCCTGCTCCCTGCATCGGCGCTATCGAGGACAGTATCTGCTCAAGGTCTCCCGGACCCCACTTCGCCGCTCAACCGCCCTTGGACGTCAGGCGCGTAAGGCGGATGCGCTCGTTTTCGCTCACGGTGTCCACCTCCTTCCCTACAAGAGCCGGGCCTGCCTGCAGGACTAGGCTGCCACGGTAGCGATACTGTAGCGTATCCTCCAGGCATAATGCACATCTTCACAAGAACCGGAAACCTCGCTGAACACCGAGAACAAATGTTCTTGACAGCTGCCTCTCAGCCGGTTCCCAGAGGCCGCCTTCGGGACATGTCCTTTCCCGCTCATCATAAAACCCCGCTTGACCGGGGTTTTATATTGCCTTGCCCAAAGCTTTACAAAGTTCGGCTAAAATATAGCCAGATTCATCATTAGGTTTTACACAGGCCTCGCGTGGATAGCGGTGCGTGAGGCAGGTATCGAGAAACTGTAAGAGAAAGGGGTCGTCCATGCAGACAACACGGCGAGGCTTCATCAAAGCCACAGGTTTGGCCTTCGGCACCAGCCTGGCATATGGCTTGGCAACCCAATCTGAGGCATTCGCGCTTGACGCGAGCCCCGATTGGAAGCTGGTCAACACCGAGGAGTGCACCAACATCTGCTGCTACTGCGCAGGCGGTTGTGGCTCCCTGTGCTCGGTGCGTGACGGGGAGCTGATCTCCGTCGAAGGCGATCCCGACCATCCCATCAGCCAAGGAGGACTTTGCGCGAAGGGGGCGTCAATGTTCCAGCTGCGCAATGTCGTCGACGAGAAGACGCGCAAGGTGATTCCCAACCCCGGCCGCCTTACCCGGCCAATGGTCCGCAGGCCAGGCGCCTCTGACTGGGAAGAGATATCGTGGGACGAGGCCGTCACCTCTATCGCCCGCAAGGTGAAAGACACCCGTGATGCGACTTTTGTCGAGGTGGATCAGGGCGTGGTCGCAAACCGCTGTGACGGCATGGCAAGCCTTGGCGGCTCCCAGCAGAACTGCGAGGAAGACTATGCCATCGTAAAGACTATGAGGACGCTTGGTATCGTTGCGCTCGACAACCAAGCACGAGTTTGACACAGCCCAACGGTTGCCGGTCTGGCACCAACACTCGGTCGCGGCTCGATGACAAACCACTGGTGCGACCTCCAAAACGCTGATGTCTTTCTAACCTGCGGCTCCAACAACGTCGAGAACCACCCCATCAGCTCGAAATGGGTGCAAAAGGCACTCGACAAAGGGGCTACCTGGATTGTCGTCGACCCCCGCTACACCCGCTCTGCCGCATGCGCGGATATCTATTGCCCGATTCGTGCAGGCACCGACATCGCCTTTTATGGCGGCATGTTCAACTATATCGTCAAAAACGGCCTCATGCAAAAGGAGTACGTGGCCAACTACACCAACGCATCCTACCTCATCGACCCCGATTTCAGCTTCGACGTCAACACCGGGCTGTTCTCCGGGTGGGACGAGGGGAAGAAGGCCTACGCAACCACGACCTGGGGCTACCAGACCGCAGAGGTTGTCGGACCCGACACAAGCGCCACCGGTGCGTTTTCCTGGACGACCGCAGACGGCGTCCCCGAGTTCACCCCTCCCAGCAACAAGGTCGCGAAGAAGGACCCGACCCTGGAAGACCCCCAATGCGTGTTCCAGGTGTTCAAGAGACACTACGAGCGCTACGACCTCGACACCGTATGCAGCATCTGCGGCATGGACAGGGAAACCCTTGAGCTGGTGTATAAGACCTACTGCGCCACGGGCTCCCCTGAAAAATCGGGGACTATTATGTATGCTCTCGGGCAGACGCAGCACCACTATGGCACGCAGAACACCCGTGCGCTCACCCTTGTGCAGCTCTTGCTGGGCAATGTCGGGGTTGCCGGCGGCGGCGTGAATGCGCTGCGCGGCGAGCCGAACGTCCAGGGTGCGACCGACCTGGCGATGCTCGTCTATGACTTCCCGGGCTATATGAAATGGCCGACGGTGCAAAAGTACCCGAGCCTGCGCACCTGGATGGAGACAGAGACGGCAAGCGACGGCTACTACACCAACAAACCGAAGTTCTTCATATCGGCGCTCAAGGAATGGTTCGGCGAGAACGCCACGAGCGAGAACGACTTCGGCTACGACTGGCTCCCGAAGATCGGCTCGAATACCGACCTGAGCATCATACCGACCTTCGAGCACATGGACACAGGGCTTATCAAGGGCTACTGGCTGTGGGGACAAAACCCTGCGCATTCTGCGCCCAACGCGAAGTTCGCGCGCCAAGCGATGTCGAAGCTCGACTGGATGGTCTGCGTCGACATAACCGAGACAGAGACCGCCTCGTTCTGGAAGGCTCCCGACCTCGACCCTGCGGCCATCGGCACGGAAGTGTACCTTTTGCCTGCGGCGCTCATATACGAGAAGTTCGGCACGGTTGTGAACTCGGGACGCTGGCTGCAGTGGCGCAACAAGGCCGTCGAGCCCTTCGGCCAATGCAAGACAGACCTTGAGATCTGCGACCTTTTGTGGAAAGAGATAGTGGGGCTCTACAAGGCCGAGGGCGGTGCCAACCCCGACCCTATCCTGAACATGAAGTGGGACTACCATATTGACGGCAAGATCGATGCCCGCTCGGTGGCAATGGCGCTTAACGGGTACACGACTGCGGACAAGAAGCTCCTGGGCACTTTCGGCGATCTCAAAGCCGACGGCTCGACTTCGTGTGCCCTGTGGATATACGCCGGATTCTATGCCAACAACGACGCACCCCTCGACCCCGCGCAGCAGCGTATCGGCGGACGGGGGACCGAGGACAAGGGCGGCCTCGGCCTTTACCAGGACTGGGCATACGCATGGCCCTTGAACAGGCGCATCGTGTACAACCGTGCGTCGGCCGACACAGAAGGCAGGCCCTGGAACGCAAACCGGATGCTGGTCGCATGGGACGGCGAGAAGTGGGACACCAACGACGTCCCCGACTTCGTTGCCTCAACCAAGGCGGGCGACGGCACGGTGACCCCGGTTCCGCCCAACAACAAGGCCTACTTCATGAACTGGGAGCAAAACGCGCGCCTTATGGTCCCAAGCCTGGACATGCCCCTGCCCGAGCACTACGAGCCCTTCGAGTCGCCTACGGAAAACATCCTCAACGGGCGTCAGAACTCCCCGTGCATAAAGTTCGCCGAGCACAAGTCGGTGCAGCGTGGCAGCAAGGAGGACTACCCCATTGCGGTGACGACCTATACGCTGGTCGAGCACTGGCAAAGCGGCTCTCAGACACGGAACACCCCGGTACTTGTCGAGGCGATGCCTGCCCAGTTCGTCGAGATATCGGAAGAGCTGGCAGAAGAGAGGGGCATCAAAAACGGTGACAGGGTCCGGGTGTTCAACAACCGCGGATCGGCTGTCCTGAACGCCTTTGTCACCTGCCGCCTCAGGCCCCTTGCGGTAAACGGGAAGACCGTCCACCAGATCGGCATTCCCCATCACTGGGGGTGGGCGGGAAGCCTTTCTACGGGGGACCTGGTCAACGACCTTGCCCCCAACGTCGGCGACCCGAACTGCTTTGTGCCTGAGTACAAGGCCTTCCTTGTCGACATCGAAAAGGTATAGGGGGTGTGGGGAACATGACAGACTCAGCGATTCTCTACGACTCTTCGCGCTGCTCGGCCTGCAAGGGCTGTCAGTCCGCTTGTAAATGCTGGAACGGGCTTCCATCCCCCCTGGGAAAGGAGGCGGGCGGCTGCACCGGCTCTTACCAGTCTCCTTTGGAGCTGAACGGGGACACGCGCCTGCTTATCAGCTTCAACGAGAAGAGGAATGAGAAGGGCGGCATCGAATGGGCATTCGCCCGCAGAAGCTGTATGCACTGTGTCAATCCGGCCTGCGCCGCAGTGTGCCCCTCGGGAACGCTCCACGTTGACGAGGCAAGCGGCATGGTGGCGGTATCCGACGAGAAGTGCATCGGGTGCCAGTATTGTGCGAGTGCCTGCCCCTTCGGTGTCCCGCACCACTACGGCCCCGAGCCAACCGTCAACAAGTGCACGGGGTGTGTTGACCGTATCGAACAAGGCAGGGTGCCTGCCTGTGTGAAAACCTGCCAGCCCGGTGCGCTCAACTTCGGCGACCGTGCCGAAATGCTTGCTATCGCCCACGAGCGTGTCGCCCTCCTGAAGTCGAAGGGCTTTGACAAGGCGGTCGTCTACGGCGAGGACGAGCTTGACGGGCTTCATGTCGTCTCGGTTGCGAAGTACGGCCTCGATGCCGCTGGCTTGCCCGAAAATCCCCAAGTCAACGATATCGTCGATTGGCTTGGTATCATGAAGCCCTTGACCGGCATTGGTGCGGGGGCCATCCTCGCAGGCCTTGGGCTCTCGTTCTTGACCGGCGTCGGCTATAAGCGCCACACCCTCCACTACGACGAGGTGGCGCATGACGTTGTTGACATGGATACCGGTGAGGTCCTTCAGCATATCGACGTGGATATCGACGTGGAAAGGAAGGCCTGACCATGACCCGTTACATTAAAAGGCATACCCTCCAGACACGCATCACGCACGGCACCTTGGCTGTAAGCTGCATCCTTTTGGCCATAAGCGGCTTGTTTGTGTTCGTCCCGCCGCTTACGGCCCTTGTCCCTCCCCAAGTGACGCTTGCAATGCGGATGGCACACCGTGTGCTGGGCATCGTCTTCATCCTAACCCCCCTCATCAGCGGCCTACTCGCTCCGAAGGGGGCAGTGCACTTCTTCAAGAACTACTTTGAGAAATGGGACAAGGACGACATCGTTTGGATGAAGCGGTTCATCCCCTATATGCTTGCGCCCAAAAAGATACACATGCCCGACCAGCACGAGATAAAGTCGGGCCAGCGCATTGCCGACGGTGCCATGATCCTCGGCGTTGTCGCAATGGCAATAAGTGGCGCCCTCCTTCTCGCAGGGGCCACTTTTGCCGAACTGGGCGCAGGGCTCATGATGGCGGTACGCCTCGTTCATGACATCGCCTTCCTCTGGCTTATCGTCTTTGGAATTGCCCATATCTATCTCGGTGCCGGTATTTTCCAGCCCTACCGGGGAACCGTCCGCCTGATGTTCGGCGACGGGAAGATCTCGGAGAGCGACGCGCTCTATCACTGGGGACACTGGGCCCGCGAAGAGATCGACAAGGCCGAAAACGTGTTTGACGACGGCAAAGGGGCCGTCAAATGAGGCAGGGGCGCCCGCTTGTGCGGCTGCGGGACCGGGCGCACAGTGATGCAGGGGCGTGCGTGTGGACATGAAACGCAGGGCCTTGGCGCTTGAGGCATACAAGAAGCACCTCGACAAGGCGGCCTGGGGCCGCCTTGAGCTCTTCGGAGGCCTGTGGGATATTCAGGAGGGCTACCGTGCCCGCGCTGCTGAAAAGGCAGGGTACGCCATCCCCAGCATCGAGGCGGCAGAAACTTGGTATTGGCAGGGAAGGCCTATCCTGGCATTCGCGCCGGTACGCATCGACGCCGACACCTTTGTGGCCTCCCTCGGGGAGGTCGCAGGCTATCTGGCAGGGAAGGCCTGCCTGGAGAGGGGGGCGGCCGAATGCCTGCACGGCCTCGACTGGCGCACCCTTGTCGATGAGACCGACCTGTCGCTTGCCGGTTCTGACCCGATGGCTTATACCCAGGTCTTTTGCGGGCTGGCACAAAAACACGCAGGAGGGCCGCTTGAGGCCCCGATGGCCGCCACCGTGCTGACGCTCGCGATGCGCCCCCTGGTCGAGCATGCTGCCCAGGCTGTTATGTCGTCCCTTGAAGACGTGCTCAAAGCGGGCAACGCGACACACAGCAAGCCCCGGTGCTGCCCCTTTTGCGGAGGCGGGGCAACCTTGGCGGTTGTGGGCGAGACCCCCTCAAGCCAAGGGAAGGGAAGGCTCCTTTACTGTAGCGCCTGTGGGACCGCCTGGGAGTTCGAGCGGATCCGCTGCGTGCACTGCGGGACCCGCAACCAGGGGCACCTGCATTACTTCCACATCGAGGGCGACGAGGCCCACCGGCTGCATACCTGCGACGAGTGCGGCGGGTACGCCCGCACCGTGTTCCAAGAGCACCTGGTCGCCCCCCTTGTGCTTGAGGTCGAGGATGTCGTCATGGCGCCGCTCGACCAGGTTGCCAACGACCCGCGCTTCGGGCTGAAGGAAGGCCCCGGAGGACGGGGGCTCTGACTGTCCTTGCGTAGAAAGGAGGCCTGTGCGACTGGGCCTTGACACTTACTTTTTCGGCACGTCGGCGGTCCACCGCTGCGACGCGCGGGTGAAGCTCGCCTTGCTCCTTGCGTATTCGCTAACGCTGTTCTTCGTGCGGACATGGGCGGGGCTTGCCCTCTGCACCGTGCTCTGCCTTGCGGTATGCGCCGTCGCACGGGTGCCGCTGCGGCAGCTGCTGGCCTTGATGATCCCCTTGTACGTGATCTTAGGCCTCACCATCGTGTTCAACGGGTTCCGCTTCGACGCGTCGAGTACAGGCATGCTCTACGGGCTGGGGAATGTGTCGGCGGGGCTCTTTGCCGACAGGGCACCCGTCTTGCTCGTCGGCTCCTTCGGGTTCGTGCCGGAGGGCTTCGCCCGTGGCTGCTACTATGCGCTGCGCATCGCCTTGCTGGTGGCCATGAGCCTCGCCGTGAGCCTCACGACCACCTCTACCGAGCTGACCGACGCCCTCTACGACTGCCTGAGGCCCCTGCGGGCATGCAGGGTTCCCACCGAGGATATCGCCATGACGGTGTCCGTCGCTCTGCGCTTCATCCCCCTGACCGCCGAAGAGCTCGGCCGCGTCCAGGCGGCCCAGCGCTCACGGGGCGCCGTGTTCGACGAGGGGGGGCCGATAAGGCGCGTCGGCGCATGGCAGCCGGTTTTGATCCCCCTGTTCGTGGGGCTCTTCCGGCGGGCCGACAACCTTGCCCTGGCCATGGAGTCGCGCTGCTACGCGATGGCGCAGGGCCGCACCCGGCTGGACCCCCGCCCCTTCACCGTGACATCCGGCCTGACGCTCGCGGGCGGCATCGCCCTCTGCGCAGCTGTTGCCGTTGTGCTGTAGGGCTTGGGCTCGGGCTTGCAGGTTATGGCCGACTGTCGCTGGGCTTGCTTGAAGTTGCATCGGGGTTGGGTTAGAATTTGACGGGTTCGGAAAGGGAGGTATCCTATGGCGCATCCTTGCGAGATCGACGTGTATGACGAGGCGACGAAGAAGCTGATGGAGTTTCATGAGAAGCGGATCGTCGAGCTTGAGTATGGCAAGGACAGCAAACTGCCCCCCGACCTTGCCCGTCCCTGCTACCTGTTCAGGAAGCGGGAGGATACCCTCTGCAAGATGCTTGTCTAGGCCTGCTGACGACCAGGCCTCGGCCCATCCATGGACACACACACAGACACCCCTTCGGCGATATTGGAGTCCCGGGAAGACAGGCTCTTGAGGCTTGTTGCCGCGTACTGCTCGCTTGACAGCGGCGAGAGGGCCGCATTGTGGGAAGCCTACGACGCAGGCGGCGGCGAGCTTTGCCCCGCACCGGCAGACCCGGCGCAGGAAGGCCTGGCGCAGGGCGACCCCGGCACCTCCGGCCCCCTCGGCCAGGGGGCGGGATGCAGGGGCTCCGACCCCTTCGGCGAACTGGCCGCCCTCGGCCAGCCGGGCCCCGGGGCACAGTCAGCGAAAGCCGAGAAGCTGCGGGCGCTGCTCGCCCGCCACGGCGTCTCCAAGGGGGACTTCCACGATGCCCTGGCAACCGACGAGGCCCGGATGCTCGGGCTTTGCCTCTTCCGCTACCGGCTTGTCAAGAGGAAGGATTGGGCCAAGCGCAGGGTGGTCACCATATCCTATGAGAACGGCGCCCGGTGGAAGACCTCGACGAGCCTCGACCTGAACCTGGACTACCTGAACGCCTACGGAAGGGGCCCGAGCAACGGCGAAGCCCCGGAGTTCTTCGACATCCCCATCCTTGAGGTCGACAGGAGGGACCAGTTCGTCTTCTTCGACTCCGGAGACAGCCAGGGCGGCTCCATCCAGCTGGTCTTGCGGCATGCTGCGACGGCGATGATGGCGCAAACGCTTCTGGGGGCGGTCGCCGAAGAATGCTGGGACGACGACACGGTCCCGCTTCTGCACAGCGGCGACGCCCTGATGACCTTCCTGGGAAGGTGGTTCGAGGACCCGCTTTTGCCCCCCTTCGTCCAAGAATACAAAAGGGACGGGATAGTGGGGAACGCATCCCTTGGCAAAAAGAGGAAGAAGGAGCTCCTGGAAAGCCTCGGCTCCTATGAGAACTGGCTTGAGACCCCCGGCTCCCCGAACTTCATGGGCAGGCTCAAGGAGAGCATCGGGCGCGACTTCGTGGGAAAAGGCGGCGCAGAAGGCAGGGGGCTTGCGGAAGAGGCGCTTCGGCAGGTCGAGTGCTACGAGGGCCTTCCCGTGTTCGTCTACCTCGTCGCCCTGTTCTCCGTCAACTGGCTTGCCTGCCTGCAGGTGCCCAACGACAGGAAGAGCCAGACGATCCGGTACAGCTACGTCTCGACCAGGGACGTCTTGCAGGAGCCCCTGGGCTCGCAGCCCAGGGGGCTGGGAGGGGGGTTTTTGCTGGGTGCCGGCAGGAAAATATGCTTCCCGCTCAAGATGCTGGGTCAGGCAGAATCCGAGCATTTCACCATCCTGGCCCCGGAGGGCACCTTCTTCTCCCACTGTCAGAACAAGGCACCCTTGCGCGACAAGGACCTGATGGTCAAGGGCGTGAAGGTGAGGGGTGCCGATTCCGGCCCACTTGTCGAGGAAGGCCCCCTCGTGATCCCCGCCTACGTGAGGTATCGGGGGACGGGCACCGAGCCTGAGATACAGGGCGACGTTTCGCTGGGGCCCGAGCACATAGGGGTGAAGGTGAGCGGCGGGTGGAATGCGCAGGGCGAGCCCTACCGGAGGGTGCCCGACCAAGGGAGGTACCCGGGCTACGACTACGAGCTGCTGTGCCGCCTGCGCCCCCAGCTGGGGCTTCGCGCCGTCGGCTACTGCCTGTTCTACGCACTGTCGACCGTCTTGTGGGCGAGCCTGTTCGCCGACCCCGGGTTCTTCAACTCGGTGTCGTCCTTCGCGCCCCTCGCTGCGGCGTCGGTCGGTGCCGCAATCGCGCTGGACAAGGAGTCCTTCCTGCGCAAGCAGATGTTCCTGTTCCCGAAGTTCCTTGCGCTCGGCGTTGCGGCGATAGAGCTTCCCGCCCTCTGGGTGAAGGCCTTCCTGCTCCCGGAGGGCGACTGGTGGACCGTGCTGTGCGTGGCGATGCTGGCACTGGTGCTGGGCGCCTTTTCCCTCAACTGCCTCTGGCTAGTGCGCCACTGGCTGAACAAGAGGATAGCCCGCAAGGCCCCTGACTACCTCTCCCGAGAACGCCTGACCCTCCACCAGAGGACGGACAGGGTCACGCCAGCCTGACCGCCGAGTCGGGTCAAGCCAACACCCGTCGCCATAGCCCCTCGGCGATTCTGTCGTCCGGTTGGCCCTGCAGGGGGCTGGTTAGTGCCCAAGGCTGCGGGCTATGCATTCACGGGGGGATATCGCCGGGACGGGCGAGGCCTTGAAGTCTTTCGCGTTTCTTGTGACGATAGCCGAAACGCCGCTCTTGCGGGCCACGGCGGCAACGAGGGCGTCCTCGATGTCGGGAATGTCGAAGGCGAGCCCGTCCAAGACACAGCGCTCGTCAAGGGCGGCCAGCGTGACATAATCGAGAAGGGCGACAACTGCCCGCCGCCCGGTTTGGGCATCGCGGTTTTTGGCCACCACATAAAAGATAGTGCTGACGGCGTCGGCTGAAAGCAGAAGCCCCACCTTCCCCGCCGCCCCACCTTGCCCCTGTCGCTCTCCGCAGCAAATATATTCTCATCTGAGGCAAGTTCCGATAGGCTTGCGGGAGGCAAGGGGATATAATCTGCATCGAGCAATTTCATCTGACAATGTATCTGGCCACCACGACCCAGGAGGTTTCGCATGCAGTTTCGCACCGACCCGAAAAGCGGCAACAGGCTCTCCGTCCTCGGATTCGGGTGCATGAGGTTCCCCCGCACCCTGGGCATGACAGACCAGGCCAAGACGGAACAGCTCATCGCCAAGGCGGTCGAGGCGGGCATCAACTACTTCGACACCGCCCATATCTATCCCGGAAGCGAGGAAACCCTCGGCTCCATACTCGAGAAGCACGGCCTGCGGGACAGGGTCTTCATCGCCACAAAGCTCCCCCTCATGAGATGCCGCGCCTACGAGGACTTCGACGTGCTGCTTGCCGGCCAGCTCAAGAAGCTGCGGACCGACCATATCGACTACTACCTCATGCACAACCTCTCGGACACCGCCCTGTGGCAGCGCCTGTGCGACTTGGGGGTCGAGCGCTGGATAGCGGAAAAGAAGGCGGAAGGCACCATCCGGCAGCTGGGCTTTTCCTTCCACGGGAAGGCCGAGGAATTCCTGGCGCTGCTCGACGCCTACAGCTGGGACTTCTGCCAGATACAGTACAACTACATGAACATCAACTACCAGGCGGGCCGCGAGGGGATGCTCAAGGCCCACGGGATGGGCCTGCCGGTCATCGTCATGGAGCCCCTGCTGGGCGGAAGGCTCGCGGCCGACCTGCCGCCAGCCGCGCAGAACCTGTTCACGCAGGCCGACCCAAGCCGCACGCCGGTCGACTGGGCCCTGCGCTGGCTGTGGGACCAGGAGGCGGTGACGGTCGTCTTGTCGGGCATGAACGAGGAAGCGCAGCTCGACGAGAACCTCCGCATAGCCGACGCATCGCGACAAGGGATGCTGAGCGAGGCCGAACACCAGGTCTACGACGGCGTCATCGATGCCCTCAACGACGCCTACAAGGTCGCGTGCACCGGCTGCAACTACTGTATGCCCTGCCCGAACAACGTGAACATCCCCGGCTCCTTCACCGCCTACAACATGTCGTACACGGTCGGCCGCCTCTCGGCGATACAGCTCTACGCAATGGGCATCAGCGCCTTTTCACCCGACAACAACTACTCGCCGAGGCAATGCGTCGACTGCGGCCTGTGTGAGAAGAAGTGCCCGCAGCACATCGCAATCCCCGCCGAGCTCAAAAACGTGCTCAAGCAGATGGAGCCGTGGTGGCTGCGCGTGGCGATGGGGGCCATGAGGCTCCAGCGCACGAAGAAGTGACGGCAGGCGGAAAACCCGCGGCACAGCGGAAATCCCCGACAGGCGGAAACCCCTGGGATACCCAGCTGTCCGACGCCCGCGGCACGGCGGAAACCCCCGCACAAGCGGAAACCCCCGCACAAGCGGAAACCCCCGCACAAGCTGTAAAGAAGTTCTGGCGAAGTGGTGTTCAAGTGGCACCTGCAAAGCATCCTTTAGTATGATATGCCTGGTTTGAAAACGACGGCTTTTGGGTAAAGGCCCAAGGGCGAATCTGAGACGGACATTAAAGATCAAGGAGGCATTCATGGGCATTATCATCGACGTGTTCGCTCGCGAGGTGCTGGACTCACGGGGCAATCCTACGGTAGAGGTGGAAGTGGTGCTTGAGGACGGCTCCTTCGGGCGCGCCATCGTCCCGTCCGGGGCGTCGACAGGCGCCTTCGAGGCGGTCGAGCTGCGCGACGGGGACACGGAGCGCTACCTGGGAAAAGGGACACTCAAGGCGGCCGCCCATGTCAACGAGGAAATCGCCGATGCCCTGATAGGCATGGAGGCCGACGACCAAAGGCTGATCGACCTTGAGATGATAGCCCTCGACGGGACGGACAACAAGGGCAAGCTCGGCGCCAACGCCATCCTCGGCGCGTCGCTCGCCGTTGCCAAGGCTGCCGCGGAGGCGGCCAGCCTGTCCCTGTACCGCTACATCGGGGGAGTGAACGCGAACCTGCTGCCGACGCCCATGATGAACATCCTGAACGGCGGCGTCCACGCGGACAACAACGTCGACTTCCAGGAGTTCATGATCATGCCCGTCGGTGCCGGGTCCTTCGCGGAGGCCGTGCGATGGTGCTGCGAGGTCTACCACACCCTGAAGAAGGTCTTGCACGATGCCGGCCTGGGTGGCGGCGTCGGCGACGAGGGCGGTTTCGCCCCGAACTTCAAGACGAACGAAGAGCCGCTTGAGTACATCATGCGCGCCTGCGAGGCCGCCGGCTACAAGCCGGGGACCGACATCCTGTTCGCGATGGACCCCGCCTCGACGGAATACTACGACGCGGAAAAGAAGAAGTACGTGCTGGCAGGGGAGGGGCGCGAGCTGTCGAGCGATGAAATGGTCGACTACTGGGCGGCGCTTGTCGACAAGTACCCCATCATATCGCTTGAGGACGGCATGGCCGAGGACGACTGGGAGGGCTGGAAGGCCCTGACCGAGCGCATCGGGGAAAAGGTGCAGCTCGTCGGCGACGACCTCTTCGTCACCAACGCGAAGCGCCTGGCACGCGGCATTGAAATGGGCTGCGCGAACGCCATCCTCATCAAGGTGAACCAGATAGGCAGCCTGACCGAGACGCTTGACACGATCCAGACGGCCAAGCAGGCGGGCTATGCCTGCGTCATAAGCCACCGCTCCGGCGAGACCGAGGACACGACGATAGCGGACCTTGCGGTCGCCACGAACGCGGGCCAGATAAAGACCGGCGCCCCCTGCCGCAGCGACCGGGTGGCGAAATACAACCAGCTCATCCGCATAGAGGAAGAGCTCGACGGCTCCGGGTCCTACGCGGGCGCGTCCTGCTTTAAGAAAGAGGCCTCATGGCTGAAATGATCTCACTTGAGGAAGCGCGGTCCCTCGTCCTTTCAAAGGTGAGCGTCCTTTCAACCGAAAAGGTGCCGCTCCTTGAAGTCGCCGGCCGCGTCTCGGCCGAGCCGCTGGCAAGCGATATCGACGTCGCCCCCTTCGCCAACTCGGCCATGGACGGCTTCGCGCTCTATGCGGCCGACATCGCCGAGGCAAGCGAAGAGGCCCCGGCAACCCTCAAGGTCGTGGCGGAAATAGCCGCCGGCGAGAGCTTCGAGGCCCCGGTGGAGCACGGCCAGTGTGTGCGCATCATGACGGGTGCCCCTATTCCCGGTACGCTTGACGCCGTGGTGAAGTACGAGGTTGTCGAGGCCGTCGAAGGCGACGGGAAGACCGGCAGCAGGGTCGCGTTCACGGCGCCGGCCCGGTTGAAGGACAATATCCGCGAGGCAGGCGAAGAGGCGCGGGCCGGAGAGGTCGTCGTCGAGGCAGGCGAGGTCATCAGCAATGCCGGGATCGGCTTTCTGGCCGGCTGCGGCGCCGTCGAGGTGAGCACCTACCGCCGCCCCCGGGTGGCCGTCATCGCCGTCGGGTCGGAACTGGTCGACATCGCCGAGGTGCCGGCACGGGGCAAGATACGCAACTCGAACAGCTATGCGCTCGCCGCCTGCGTCCAGGCCGCGGGGGGGCTGCCGACGATCCAGCCCATCGTGGACGACTCGCCCGACGCGCTTGGCGCGGCGATAGGGGAGGCCGTCCGCGACTTCGACTTCGTCATCACCAGCGGAGGCGCCTCGAACGGCGACTTCGACTTCGTCAAGCCGGTCGTCTCGCAACTGGGCGAACTGCTCATGACGAGCGTCAACATCCGCCCCGGCAAGGCGCAGACCTTCGGACTTGTCGAGGGCGTGCCGGTCTTCGGGCTGCCGGGCAACCCGGCGGCGGCCTATGTGGGCTTCGAGATGATCATCCGCCCGGCACTGCGCAAGATGCAGGGCTACACCCATTTCGAGCGCCCCCTGCTTAAAGCAAGGCTGTCGCGGGACGTGAAGAAGAAAGACCCGCGGCGTATCTTCCTGCGGGCCACCCTCTACAAAGACGACCAGGGCGAATACGTGGTCGCCCCCGCAAAGAACCAGAGCTCGGGGCTTTTCGGGGTCATCCAGCGCAGCAACGCCATGGTGGTGCTGCCCGAAGGGCTCGGCGCGCACACGGCGGGCACCACCGTCGAGTGCGTCCTGCTCGACGTTGCCGAGGAACTGAGCATTTGATACGCACACAGGGCTTGCGCGGGTGCGCCTACGGCCCGGAAGGAAGGCCCCATGCCAGATAAACCGATTCGCTTTGCGATTGTCACGTGTTCCGATACGCGTGACATCGGCAGCGACACCGCCGGCGCGGCCCTTGAGGCGCTTATCGCCGAAAAGGGCTGGGAATGCCTGCGCCATGTGGTGGTGAAGGACGAGCGGGCCGCCATTGCGGCAACAATCGCCCAGGCGGCCGACGAGCTCGGGGCCGATGTCGTGCTCACCTGCGGCGGGAGCGGGCTTTCGCTGCGCGACGTGACCCCCGAGGCCACCCAGGACGCATGCGAGCGCAACGTCCCCGGCATCGCCGAGGCCATGCGTGCCCACAGCCTTGCCATCACCCCCAACGCGATGCTCTCGCGGGCGCTGTGCATGCAGCGGGGCAGGACGCTTGTCGTCAACCTGCCGGGCAGCGAGAAGGCCGCGCGGGAGAACTGGGACGGCATCGCAGGCGTCCTGTCCCATGCCGTGTCCATGATGGCCGGCGGCGGCCATTGATTTTTCCATCGAAGGAGTAGAGGTGGTCTCATGAGCACATTTGAAGGACAGGCGGGAGGTGCAACCTCCCCGGCGGGAAGCGCGGCGCCCCCCTACGGCACGCCCCCCGGCGCCCCCACGCCGCCCCCGGCGTGGGCGCAACATCAGCCGCTGCCGCAACATCAGCCGCTGCCGCAACATCAGCCGCTGCCGCAGCAGCAGCCCCCGTCGCCCCCGCAGGGTCAACCCGTCTACCAGCAGCCCCCGGCACCGCCCCGGCACTGGCACCAGCCCCCGTCGCCCCCGCAAGGGCGGTCTGCCTACCAGCAACCCCCGACATCCCCGGCGTGGGCGCAGCAGCAGCACCAGCCCCCGTCGCCCCCGCACTACTACCAGCAGCCCCCAGCACCGCCCCAATACGGCACGCCGCCACCGCCGCCCCAAGCCCCCTACGGCATCGCCTCCGGCATGCCCCCGGCCCCGTCGCCCTACGGCGCTCAAGCCCTCCAGGCACCCGGCATGCCGCTCCACATCCAGCCCCAGCAGGCCGACCCCTCAAAGTCGATGGAAAGCCTCATAGGGCGCAACGTGATAGGTATCATCGCGGCAATCCTCGTCTTCATCGGGCTTGTCTTCCTCGGCATCCTCGTTGTGCCCCTCCTGACCGACCCTATAAAAATCGCGCTCATGTTCCTACTGAGCACCCTGCTGACGGCAGGCGGCCTGCTGCTCACCGCCAGGAACAAGAACAGCTTCACGACGACGCTCCTCGGCTGCGGCTGCGGGTCTTTCTTTATCTCCATCCTGGTCGCGCACGCCTACTTCCACGCCTTCAACGATATCGTGGCCTTCTCGCTCCTGCTGGTCTGGATGGCGGTAAGCCTCGTCCTGGTAAAAATCACGGATTCCCTGCTGATGAGCATCCTCGTCCACGTGGGCTTGGTCGTGTCCCTGTGCTTCGCGTACTTTACGGGCATGGGGCAGGACAGGATAATCCCCCTGCTCGTCTACCAGCTGCTTGCGGTCGCCGTTGTCACGGTGGGCAACATCCTGTGCTACCGGAAGGCCTACCGAGTCGGCCTGCTCGTCTCCCTGGTCCTGTCGCTGGTGGCGGTATGCGTGATATACTGGTACTATGCAGGCGCGCTGGGCTCCCTCGACGGGATACAGCGTTTCGCGGTACCTGCTGTCTTCGGTATCCACGTCCTGGGCGGTGCGGTCCTTTCCTACCTGCTCTTCGCCTCGATGGGATCGGTCCAAGACGAACAAGCCCGCGTGCTTTTGCATGGGGCGAACAAGCTCGTGTTTTTTGGCATCGTCCTCATGGCCATCCTGTTCGTCGCATGGGAACTCTTTCGTCCCCTGTTTGCCTCTGCTGAATTACCCGGGGGCCACGCGGCAGCCTATGCCCTTGCTGTCGCAGCGGGCCTCAGCCTCCTGTTCTTCGTGGCACATGCGGCTCTGAGCATCTTCCTGCGGAAGAAGACACAAAGCGACACGCGTCTTGAGACCGCCTCGGTCGTGCTTGCGGCCGCGTTCGCGTCGCTCTTGATAGTGCCTGCGCACCTTGCTGCCCTCTTTTCCGGTGTCTTGCCGCTTGCCGCCTCAGGTCTTATCCTCGTGGCAATTGCCCTTATCGTGTGCAACCGGGTCACCTCCAAGCCGGTGTATGCGGCAGTGGCCCTTGTTGTGTGGGCGGTGGATGTGTTCTTCATGCTCTTCGGGGGCTACGAGATGCTGGTTTCGCTCGGGACGGTGTTTGCGGGCCTCGCTTACCTGGCCTTGAGCGCGGCCGTCCTGATCTTCTTGTGGGCAAGCCAAGACGAGGCCTACAGGGCCCAAGCCTTCGATACCTTGAAAGTCGTGCTCATCCTCGTGTCCGTTTTCTCTATCTTGAGAATCTTCGATGCGGCCTTATTGAGCATAGTCGAGAGCTTCCTGGTCATAACCCTGCTCTTCCTGATAATGCTCGCGGTGAGGCTCGACATAGGGCCGCGTGCCACACGGGGGTACTGGACCTTCGTGCGCGCGTTCGAGGTCGTCTTGGGCTTCTGTACCGCCCTCGTCCTCTCAAGCAAGGCCGTGGTGGCACAGGTGCCCGTCCCGGCGGTGCTGCTCGCTGTGGCAAGCGTCGTCCTTCTCGCCTGGGCGCTCTTCCGCGTCAAGCTGTTCAAGCCGGAAGAACACGGATGGCTCGCCTGCCTGCAGGGAATCTGCTTCACCCTGGTTCTGCTCGGGGCGATGGCCGGGCTGACCGACTGGCTCCAAGAGCCTTACGCCTTAAGCGTCGTCTGTATGGTGGCAGCGCTCATATGCGTCGCGGCAGGCTTTGTCGTCCGGGTCAAGTCGCTGCGTCTCTACGGGCTCGTCCTCACCATCGTATTCGTCCTCAAGCTGCTGCTGATAGACACCGTCTACACCGAGTCCATCACGCGGGTCGTCGCCTTTATCGGCGGCGGGCTCATCTGTTTCGGAATCAGTGCGCTGTATACCTATGCAGTCAAGCGCTTGGAGAAGTGATTGATACGCTATACTGAGGGGGAACGCGAAAGAAAGGCATACCAGTGAGCGAACCTATCAACGGCTTCACCGGCTTCAAGACCCATGAGAACCTTCCGGTCGCCGACGGCCCTTCGGCAAAGCCCCCGGCAGCCCCCATACCGCCCCTCACCTTGTCGGGCGAAATGAAGTTCAACCCCGAAAAGCTCGCGCTGCTCCCCCAGGCCGACCGCAGGTGGGCGTGGGTCGAGGTCAACCTGAACGCCATCCGGCACAACGTGATGGTCACGAAGCAGGCCATCGGCCCGGGATGCCGCCTGATGGCCGTCGTCAAGGCCGACGCATACGGGCACGGGGCGGTCCAGGTCGCAAAGACCGCCTTGAACTCCGGCGCCGAATACCTCGGTGTTGCGACCATCGACGAGGCGATCGAGCTGCGCGAAGCGCTCATCAACGCGCCTATCCTGGTGCTCGCCGAGCCTCCGAATAGCGCAGTCCCCCTGTTCGTGGCCTATAAGGTCATGCCAACCGTCTACACGCCCGAGTTCGCCATCCTCTACGGGGAAGAGGCCGACCGCCACCAGGTGCGCGCACCCTACCACCTAAAGGTCAACACGGGCATGAACCGCATCGGCGTCCGCCCCGACGAGGTGGTCGACTTCGTCAGGCGGGTAGACTTCCACCGGGCGCTCGACCTCGTGGGGGTCTACACCCACTTCGCGACCGCCGACTGCATGGAAACCCTCGACTTCCACATCCAGGCAAAGCGCTTCGTGGAGGCCATCCATATGCTCCAGGCGGCGGGGATAAACCCCGGGATCGTCCATGCGGCGAACTCGGCGGCCACCTTCCGTTACCCCGAGGTCCGCTTCGACATGGTGCGTCTGGGCCTTTCGATGTACGGGCTCCATCCCTGCACGCAGACGCGGCGGGTGGTGGACCTGCATCCGGCTATGAGCGTCCATGCGCGTATAGTCGACGTGAGGACGGTCGGCATGAGCGAAGGGGTGAGCTACGGGCTGTCCTACAGAAGCCCCGGCAACGTGATGATATGCACCCTGCCGATAGGCTATGCCGATGGCCTGCGGCGCGGGCTCTCGGGGCGCATCGACATGATCCTGCAGGGCCAGCGGTGCAGGCAGGTCGGCGCCATCTGCATGGACTACAGCATGTACGAGGTCAACATGCGGGTCTATGGCAACAAGACCCGCATCACTCCCCAGATAGGCAACGAAGTGCTGCTTGTGGGCCGCGAGGGCGAATCGGCCATCACCATCGAGGAACTGGCGAACGCGCTCGACACGGTCCAGCACGAGGTCACTATCGGCTTTGCGAACCGCATAGCGCGCGTCCACACCTAACGGGCCCTCCACCGTGGAAACGCAGGCAGGGAAAACGCAGGCAGGGAAAACACAGCCGATCCCCCTCGACGAGCTCGCCCGGGACGCTGCGGCCTGCCGCAGGTGCCCCTTGTGCGAGGGCCGCACCCACGTCGTGTTCGGGGTGGGGAACCCGCAAGCCCGGGTGCTCATCGTCGGCGAGGCTCCGGGAAAGAACGAGGACCTGCAAGGCGAGCCCTTCGTCGGCGCGGCGGGCCAGTACTTAAACGAGCTCTTGGCCGCAGCCGGGCTCATGCGTCAGGACGTCTATATCGCCAACGTGCTCAAATGCAGGCCGCCCGGCAACCGCGACCCCCTGCCGGAAGAGATAGAGGCCTGCACCCCCTACCTGCGCGGGCAGACAAGGGCCATCAACCCGGAATTCATCGTGACGCTCGGCAACTTCTCGACGAAGTTCATCCTGAAGACCGAAGTGGGCATCACGCGGCTCCACGGCACCTTGCAGCAGGCGGGCCGCTTCAAGGTCTTCCCCGTCTTCCACCCGGCGGCAGCCATCTACGACCGCACAAAACGCGAGCTTTTGGAACAGGACTTCCGCACGCTCGGCACTATGCTGGGTGAGGGGCTGTGAAAGCCGCGGGAGCCGGGCAGAGGGGGGAAGGGAAGGATGCGGGGGGTCTCGACCCGGTCGCCTGCTTCGACCCGGTCGCCTACATCAACGAGCCCCGCTGGATGGCCTCCCGCCTGGGGCTTGAGCGCATCGCCGAGCTGCTTGACAAGATAGGAAGGCCCCAGGACCGCCTGCGCTTCGTGCATGTCGCCGGCACGAACGGCAAGGGGTCGTTCTGCGCCTTCCTCTCCCGGATACTCCGGGAGGCCGGCTACAGGACGGGCCTCTTCACCAGCCCCTATATCATCGAATTTGCCGACCGCATCCAGGTGGACGGGGAGAACATCCCCTTTGAGGACCTTTGTGCGGCCACCTGCGCGGTGAAGGAGGCGGCCGAGGCCATGGCGGACCACCCGACCGAGTTCGAGCTGATGACCGCGGTGGCCTTCGTCCACTTCGCGCAAAAAGGGTGCGACATCGTCGTCTGCGAGGTCGGCCTCGGGGGGCGCCTCGACTCGACGAACATCATCGAGGCCCCCGAGCTGTGCATAATCACCGCCATCGGGCTCGATCACACAGAAGTGCTGGGGGAAACGCTCGGCGCCATCGCGGGCGAGAAGGCGGGCATCATCAAGGAGGGCGTGCCCCTGCTCTCCTGGCCGCAGCGGCCCGAGGCCATGGAGGTGGTCGAGCGGGTGGCACGCGAGCGGGGCGCCCCCCTCGCCCTCCCCGACTTCTCGCGGCTGCCCGCGCCCGGCACCGCGTCGGGCCACTCGTTCGCAAGCATCCCGCGAGCGAGCGGGCACCAGTCCAGCCCCGGCACCGCGCCGGGCTATTCCCTGTCCCTGCTCGGCATCCACCAGCCCCGAAACGCCGCCATGGCCATCAAGGCGGTGTCCCTGCTGCGCCAGAAAGGCTGGGCCATCAGCGACGACGCCCTGCGTGCCGGACTTGCGAAGGCCTCGCTGCCGGGGCGCTTCGAGGTGGTCGCGCACAGCCCGACTTTCATCATCGACGGCGCACACAACCCCGACGGGGCCCAGGCCCTGGCCGACTCGCTTGAGGCCTACTTCCCCGAGGCCGCGCCGGTCTTCATCGTCGGCGTGCTCAAGGACAAGGACTATGCGGAAATGCTGCGCCGGGTCCTGCCACGCGCGTCCGGCCTGGTGGCCACCACGCCGCCCAACGACCGCGCGCTTCCCGCCGCCGACCTCGTCGTATGTATCCGGTCATTGCTCGAAGAGGCGGGGTGCACACCCGGGGCCGTGCCGGTGCACGCCACCCCCGACATCCCCGCCGCTGTCAGGCAGGCCCGCGCGCTCGCCGGCCCCGAAGGCCTCGTCTGCGCCTTCGGCAGCCTCTATTCCGTCGCCCCCCTCAAGAGTGGACATTCCTACGTGTCACACGGCACCGTCGCCATCCGAGAACGACCTCCGAAAAGCCTGGGCAAGTGCGGCCAGGCTGTCCTCGTCGCCGGCGAGCTCGTCGCACACGGCGACATAGGTCACCACATAATAGACAGAGGCGGTGACAAGCGCCATCCCGAGGCCGACGTAGAAGAACTCGATGACGTCGAGGCGGACCAGCCCGGAAGCCCGGGTGGAAAGCCCCAGCCCCATCATGATGGCAAGCATGAGGTATGAGGGCAGGTCGAAGAACTTGAACAGGCTCGTGAGCTTTTCCGTATAGCCGCCGATGCGCCTGACGTGCTTGCGCGAGATGAACAGGAACATGGCCAGGAAAGGCACATAGGTGAAAAGGCAGCCCAGGGCCATGCCCCCCGTCCAGGGCTCGGGCGACGCCCTGAGGCCGACACCGACCACCGATGCCCCCGCGAGAAGCCAGACCAGTGCCGCTACGAGCAAGAGGAGCTTTGTGGGTACCTTGAACACGGAAGGCCCCCTTTCATCCGAATATCAGGGGAACGGCCGTGCGGAAGATGAAGTGCCCGGCCAGCATGCAAAGTCCCAGCACGATGATCATCGCGCCGCGGCGCTTCTGCCACGCCGCACGCCTGCGCAGGCCGCGCTCGAACACGAAGCCTCCCACGACGATGAGGCTGACCGACGATATCGCCACGGCCACGGCGAAGAGGTAGGTGAGGTAGAAGGGGCCGTCCGCATAACCGAGGATGCGCCCGGCCAAGGCACAGGCCAACCCGGCGCATACGAGCAGCGTCCACTTCACCACGAAGCCCCGACCCGCCTTTTCGGCAGCCGCCGGCCCCGCCGCTACCTGCCGCGGATCCTCGGCCGCCAGGCCGCCCGCCGCCGCTACCTGCCGCCGGCCCGCCGCCGCCGGGCCCGCCGCCGCCCCGGGCGCCTCCTGCGGCGTTTCCCCCTGCGGCATACCCTGCCCCTCCCTCGTCACTCCGAAGTCCTCAGCCAGAGGGCGGGCCGGACACCGAGGGGCGCGATGATGATGCTGCCGTAGGGCATGACCCTCCCGTTGTTGAAGATGTATGCGGCAGAGCTCTCGGAGCTGCCGGACGAGCGGAGCCACCAGGCGCCGCCGCCGTGCTTCTCGACAAGGGCCTTGATATCCTCGCCCTGGTTCTCGACATAGCCTTCGATGGCCTCCTTGCTGACGTCGAGGCTCGCCCTGCGGTCGTCGTAGGTGGGAAGGTAGTCCTTGGCCTCGTCGCCCGAGAGCAGGAACACCCGGTCCACCGTCTCGTTGCTGTCCTCGGACCGGACGTCGGGGTTCCCGAGGTTTTCCAGCTTGACCGCCATGACGGCATCCCGCATGGCCTCGGGCAGGTACTCGAAGAAATCCACATTCAGCCATTTGCGCAGGGTGCAGGTCTCCCAGGTGACCCGGGCGTAGCCGTCGTTGTAAGGGCGCAGGTCGATGATCTTCTCGGAGATGACCAAGACGCGCCCGCTCTCTGCGGCAAGCACCCGCCAGCCGATGTTGCGGGAAAGCTCGCCGCCGAAGTATTCGGGGAAGGCCACGTTCCCCAGGCGAACGACATCCCCCGCCTGTGCGCGGTCAAGGGGCGGGTTCTGCTCGCATCCGGTCAGCAGGGCGGAAAACGCGGCCGACGAGGCCAGCGACACCCCGACAGCCGCGCCGAGCCGAAGGAAGCGCCTGCGGTCCATGTGGCCCCTGTGAAAAGTGCTCCGTCCCTGTTCCATCGCCTCTTATTCCTTTCACCGCATACTGTTCACCGCATACTGAATACATCTATGATTATTGTCGTCCTAACTAAATACTTTTGGAGTATAATACGGCTGTTAGGTAATAGCAAGGCAGGCGACAACCATTGTATCTTGAGGAATAGCATCAACATCAGGCAAGGCACACCCTGCCTGATGGAGCCTTGTTAGTACTAGTTCTCGTATCGCATGTGTATGCGGGTAGGTATCAGGTCTTGAAGTGAGGAAAGAGGCAGGATAATCATGAACACAATGAAGAACAACAGGAGACGGGGCAAGACGGCAGGGACTTCGCGGAAGGCCCTCGCCATCCTGCTCGCTGCAACTCTGGCCATCACGATGGTCGGACCAGGGGTTTCGTTTGCCGAAGAGGCAATCGTCGCGCCCGACGGCAGCGATGTGGTCTACGGGAACCCCGCCCCTGAACAGCCGGCCGACAGCCCGGCCGCCCCCGAGCCGCCTGCGGGCAGCGCGGGCAACGCGGGCAGCGCGGCCCCGGCAGGGGAGGAAGGCCTCGGCTTCGACGCCTTCGACGCCGTCGTCGACCCCGCCCCCGACCCGGACGAAGGCCCCGGGGCCATCGGGATAATGCCCCTGGCGGTCACCCCCATCGGCCCGGGCCAGGTCTCGATTGACAACTGGGCCGACCTGCGCCAGGCCATGGGCGACCCGAACGTCAACTACATCCGCTTCAACGGCGACATCCGGCGCACGGGCGGCACAGCGGCCGCCAACGACCTGCCGGGCATCACCCGCACCCTCACCATCGACGGCAACGGGCACGAGCTGGACTTCCGCAACGACGGGGCCAGCACGAACATCAACACGAGGGGCATCCAGCTCAACGCGGCCCCCAGCACCGGCGCGACCCTGACGGTCCAAAACCTCACCGTCATCAAGCCCAACGTCGCCACAGGCAGCCAGGGCTCCGCCCACTTCATCGTGGGGACCGCCGTCAACTCCGACAGGTGGACGGTCAACTTCAACAACCTCACCGCCCCCAAGGAAGGCCCCACCCGGCCCTTCTGCGGCCTCATCAGCGCCCCGCGCGCGACGCTCAACGTTACGGGCGTGCTCGACTGGTACAGCGGCGCCGCAAACGCCATCATCATGGAAACCCAGCAGCAGTACTATTCCGGCGCGAACACGGTGGTGAACATCGTGGGGCACGAAGGCCTGAACAACTCCACGGTATTCATCCGGCAGAACCAGAGCACCCGGCTCAACATCTTCTCGGTACGTGGCGGCGCCCAGGTCTACTTCGACAGCCGCAACATCGGCAACACCAACACCATCGACATGGAGATAAACGAGACCGCGACCACCCGCGCCGAATTCATAGTCGACGGCGTCGGCACGATCCTTGACGTCAAGGGCCTCGGGCGCGGCACCGGCACCTCGGGCGGCACTATCACCATGCAGGCCGGCGCGCGGACCGCTGTGTTCCAGGTCACCGGGGGAGCCAAGTGCTTCGTCCGCAGCCTTGCCCAGAACACGGGCCAGCCTGCCCTGGTCATACAGTGCGACGGCACCCGCTTCCTTGCCGACGGCAAGGGCACGGAACTGCTCTTCGAGTCCTTCGGCCAGTCGAACAACCTCGGTGCCACGCTGCGCTTCCGCCTGCGGGGCAACCAGGAGTTCAGGGCCTCCAACCTGGCAGACATCACTGTCATCAGGCATGCGAACACCGGCTCCAACCGCGCTGCGGCCATCCGCTTCGGCACAGGCACGGGAAACAGCTTCTACGCCGAGAGCGGCGCGACCATCCACGTCTACAACGAAGGCTCGGCCGCCTATGCCACCTCGGCCTCGGGCGACAACAACAACTCCGGCATCGAGTACCGCGCGAACAACTGGACCTTCGACGTCACGGGCTATGAGACCGCCATCGAGGTCTACTCCAACAGGGGTCCGGCCATCGGCGCCGGCAGCGTGAACAACGGCAATATCTCCGTAGGCGACGGCTCGGTCTTCATCGCCCACGGTTGGAGCGGCGCGGGCACTTCTGCGAGCACCCACGGCGCCATCGACACAGGGACCGTCACCTTTGCGAGCACCAGCCCGCTCTACTACGACTTCACCAGCCTCAACCCCGCCGCCAACGCACGCGTCTTCAACGTCAACGGGGCGGCCTCCCGCTTCAGCCAGACGAATTCCGACATAGCGGCATGGGGCAACGGCCGCAGCCGTGTCGCCGACGCGGCGGGCAACGCGACCAACAGCTCGAACAACCCCATCGAGGGAAACCCCTACAAGTCATGGACCATGGTGCGGGGCTTCACGATGGGCGGCAACAACTTCGCGGTAGCCAACCAGTTCTCGACGCAGGACCCGGGCTACTTCACCAACGCGGTGGACAACTTCGGCAGCCAAGGCACCTGGCCCTACCGCCGTATCTCGGGCAACAACGCCGCGCCGAAGATAGGCGATGTGCTGCCCGCCACGAACGCTGACAAGTACGTCCGCGCGACTGGGCGGGTGCCCGAAGGCCTCGACTTCGACGGCCGCTACGTCTGGGACGACGAGGTCTACTCCCGCTGGAACATCACGCGGGGCTCCACGACGACGACCTCCGTGGCCGGGCAGGCGACCTCCCTGCGCTACGAGGACATCTACACGGTGGAGACCGGTGTGGACACCCTTGAGGGCATTGTGCGCTACAGCAACGGCGAGTTCCTGCATCCGGGCGACCGCTACCAGATAATGCAGGCCTGGCGCGGCGAGGTGGACGACCCGAACTCCCAGCGGGTGCACCATGCGCGCCCGGGGGACATCACCACCAAGGTGGTGACCGTCGAAGACATCCTGCCCCCGGTGCCGGCCACGGTAAGCACGCCGAGCAACGGCAAGATATGGATAGGCCTCACCACGGCTATCTCGGGCACCTGGACGCCGAACCAGGCGGCCGCGCAGCCGCACAACCCCGAGCCGGCCGTCAAGCTCTATGCGGTCATCGACTCGATGGACAAGGTCGTCATGGACGGCTCCACCCCGGTGGCCGGCACCCTCGACGCGAACGGCACCTGGACCTACAACCTGCCCGTGGCCGTGTCGAACAGCCTGACCGACGGCCAGCGCGTGTTCTTCATCCTCGAAGACGCAAACGGCAACAAGACCCCGCTTGCCCCCACGCCCTGCCACGACACGATGATAGACCCCTCCCCCTACCTCACGGCATCCCAGCCCGACCTTATCCTAAACCATGACGACCAGTACATCGGCTTGAACATGGCCAAGGACATCGCCCGTCTGGGGACGAACACCACCAGCCAGCTCGACAGGCTTAAGTCCCTTATCAACGCGCGGGCCGAAAGGCGCGCCCCCGAGGTCACCCTCGGCCTCGACGTGCGCGTCACCCAGGTAGCCCCGCCGTGGGACACGGAAAGCTACTACAACATCGACCTCTTTGCCCCGCTCTGGCCCATGGGCAAGCCCTACGACCTGCGCTACGAAGCGGTTGCGGCGCCGGAGATATACAACACGGGCATGGTCACGGTCCTGCCCTTCGACGAGGCGGCGCCCTTTATCGGCGCCAACGACTTCACCATCTCGACCAACAACGCGACCGACCTGATGAGCCTCCCGCTTGCCCAGCGCAATGCCGAGCTCATCAAGCTGGCGGGCGCCCGGGCCCGCGTGAGCCTGACCGACCCCTTCACCGCTGATCTGGTCCTCGTGCACGACGTGGACATCCCCAACCCCGCCCAAGTGGGAAGTTATGACGTGACCTTCTACGTCAACGGCTTCACCCCCAACCACCCCCATGTGGTCACCATCAAGGCCCACGTCATCTCGGGCGACATGCCGGTGCTCATGGTCACCACGCCCATCGAGGTGTGGATAGGCGACGCGGCCAAGAAGCCCGCGAGCGCCATCCTGCCGAGCCAGTGGAACATCATGGACGGCGTCACGGCCCTCTCCAAGGTGGACGGCACGAACATCACCGACCGGGTCACCTATGACGCGGCCATGGCCCAGGCCCTGAACCTCAACAAGAAGGGCATGTACCCCATCACCTATTCCGTCACCAATTCCGACGGCAACTCCATCGACGCCACGCGCCTCGTGGTGGTCAACGACGGCAGCTACGTGGTGACCCCGGGCTACGTGCTCCACGCCCAGAGCTTCATCAAGCACATTGACGAGGTCAAGGCCAGCAGCAACGATGCGGCCATCCTCGCCGACTCCCGCGCCCAGGCCTGGATGGTCGACGCGTCCCTGCCGACGGGCACGAGCAGTGCCGATGCCCGGGTCGCCTCCAATGGCGGCTACGGCCCCGATGCCACCATAGGCACCTACAACATCACCATCGCGGTCGTCCAGGACCCCGCGGTCGTCCAGAACATCACCGCCACCGTGTGGAACAAGGACGAGGAAACCGACGGCGAGGATCCCACCACGGGCACCCGCTACCGCATCGGCGCGAACAACTACGCGATAACCGTCTCGCAGCTCGCGAGCTATTCCGGCATGAGCTCCGAGGTCATGATGAACCTCATCAATGCCTCTGCGGCCGAGGCCTTCCGCCTCACCAACGAGGCCACCTACCTCGGCGACCCCCTGCCCCTGACCTCGCTTGCCAACGCCGGCGTCGTGGTCGTCGACAACAAGATACCCCTGACCGCACGGTCCGGCGACAGCTTCCCCGTGACCTTCGCCGTTGCGGCATCGCCCAGCATCACGGTCACGGTGCACTACTCGATAGGCGGCACGCCCCCGGTCATAACCTGGCACCCCGAGTCGACCCCCGGCGCCCTCGACGGCGGCTATCCGCTCGTCATCCCCTTCGAGCCGGGCGACCAGGGCCACTACCTTACCGCCGCCGAGATAAAGGCGAAGATGAATGTCGAGGACGCCGAGGACGGCGACCTCTGGGATATCACCACCTTCGCGGTTCCGGGCGGCGACGGCAGGATCAGCACGGGAAGCCCCGGCGTCTACCAGGTCCACTACTCGGTCACCGACTCCGACAACATGACCACGACGGCCACCCGCGCCATCGTCATCCAGGACGGCCGCTTCGTGATAGACCCTGAAGAGGGCATCATCATCGGCGCGAAGAACTTCGTCGTGAAGCAAGACGACGTCGACGGTACCTCGACCCAGGTGCGCAGCCTCTCGGGCGCCTTCGCCTACCTTATCGACGGCTCCGCCCTGCCGGCAGAGGCGACGCTCGAACTGCAGGACCTCCCGCCGGGCTATGTCCGCAACGCCGAGCCGGACGAGTACCCCTTCACCTGGATGGTGAGCGGCTACAGCACCGTCAAGAACATCACCGGCATCGTCACCGCGGCAGACGAGATATCCAACCCCGGCGAGAACGGCCTTTACGTCGTTGTGGCGAACCACTTCACGGTGAACCTCGAACAGGCCGCCGCGATGATAGCCGCGGGGCTGAACAACGAACTGATGCGCATGTCCGACACGCGGGTCTACCCGCTGGTGGACGGCCTGCCGACCGGCACGCCCTACGTTGCCAACAACGGCGGCTTCACCTCGGTGCTCAACCCCGACCCGGGCTACCCGATAACCTACGGCGTCAGGGCCAACGGCGCCGTCGTGGTGACGCCCGCGCCAAACCAGACGCAGGTGACCATCCGCGGCCGGGTCTCCCAGGGCTCGATGCCCACGATAGACGCGATGACGCCCCTTGAGGTCTGGATAGGCGAAGGCCCCGCCCAGGCACCCGCCATCAGCGCGGCCCAGTACCTCGCCGTGCCCGGCGACCTCTACGGCGTCACGGCAGCCGACTTCGAGGACGACCGCGACGGCATACCGCTCACTATCACCGCCACCTACCTCAACCCCACAACGGGCGTCGACGTGACCACGCCGGGCCTCTACACCCTGCGCTTCTCGGTCACGGACTCCGACAACAACACGGTCACGACCCAGCGCGTGGTGGTGGTCAACGACGGCAGTTACGTGGTCAGCGAAAAGCCCGGGGGATACATCCTCTATGCTCGCTCCTTCGTGACCCTGCTCAGGGACGTGACCACCAACCCTGCACTGATCGAGGCCGAGATACTGGACAAGGGCCGCGCGCGGCTTTATAACGGCACCACGGGCGTGCAGGTCGATATCGACAGCTCCAACCTGGCCAGCATCTCCACGGGCGGCTACGGGGCTCCCCGGATGGCGGGCTCCTACAACATCGCCATCACGGTTAGGGACCACCCCTCAGGCACCCTGACCAAGGACATCGTCGGTAGGATAGTCGATGCCGAGGTCATCACGCCCGAGACCCCGTCCGAGTTCGGGCCGGTCACTTACGTGTGGGGCAACAACGCGGTCCAGACCATCGGCGAGGCATGGGCCACGGCCGGCGGGGGCATGGGCGCGGTCGCCCTGGCCCTCAACACGGGTGCCGCCACCGCCTGGCCGGAAGGCTCCATCACCGACAGGGCGGTCATGCTCACGGACACCAACGACTATATCGGCAGGTATGCCGACGGCACCTCGACCACTCCGGGCGTGTACCGCTTCCCCGTGAGCGACGAGGACTATACCGAGACCATCAACCTGACCATATCGGTCCACAACGGGAATGCCCCGACCATCGCCGTCTATCCCAAGCCGCTCGGCTTCGACTACACCGACCCCGCCACCGCAACGCGGATAAACGACGGGAGCGGGTTCCTCCTGGAGTCCCTTATCATGGAGACCGTGGACGTCGCCGATGTCGAGGACGACGCCGCCGGCATCCCGCTTGAGGTGGACTACAGCATCCTCGACGTCACCCAGGGCGCACCGGGCGTGCCGATGGACAAGATACCCGTCACCCAGTCGGGCATCTACCATGTCACCTATACCGTCATGGACTCCGACGGCAACAAGGCAAGCGACTCGCGCGCCATCATCCTGTCCCGCGGAGAGGAATACATCTGGGACGACAGGTTCATCCTCAAGGCCCTGAGTTTCGTCATCAGGGCATCGCAGGTTGATCCCATGCGCTCAGACCAGCAGATACTCGCCATGTCCGAGGCAGCTGCCTGGAGCGTTGAGGGCGAGCCCCGCGCCGCCACCGTGAGAAGCCTCGGCGGCTACAGCGCGAACCCGCTCGACTTCTATATCGTGACCGTCCAGGTGCTCGGCCATCCGGACCTGAACAAGGAGATCGCCGCCCTGGTCGTCCCCGACGGCGACCCGCAGGCGCAAAGGCCGGGCGACACCCACGGCGACAACGGCACGGCCACCTCCATCATCGCGACCAACTTCCGCATCAACGAACGCGACGCCAACGCGCTCGCGGCGCAGCGGGGCACGCCGGCCTACGCCGCCGCCCTCATCGCGCGTGCCGACGTCGACCTGCGCCAGCGGGCGACCTCGAACTTCCTCACGGCCGACCTCTCGACGCGCAACCTCGTCAACGACGGCGGCTTTGCCACGAGCGGCACCCTGGCGGAAGGCGACAGCTTCACCATCACCTTCGACAGCACGGCCGACCCGAAGGCCACCACGAAGATAACCGCCTTTGTGGACAACGGCCTGCCGCCCATCATCTATGCCCCCGACATCCGCGTGATATGGGTGGGCGACCCTGCCAACAAGCCAGAGGGCACGCTGCTCCCCTCCGAATGGAACGGCGGCTTCACCAAGTCCCTGCAAAACGGAGAAATGCTCCCTGATGTCACCGCTTGGGACGACTACGACGGCGACCTCACGGACGATATCGTGATAGGCTCCCTCAACGCGGGGAACTTCACTGCGGGCGACCCCCTGGATATGAACAAGCGCGACATATACCAAGACGTCACCTACTATGTCCAGGACTCCGACTACAACGAGACCACCAAGACGGTCAAGGTCTTCGTGACCAAGAACGCGGTCATCGACGGCGACTACCTCATCTTGGCCTACGACTTCATCGAGACCCTTGCCAACGTCGAGAGGAACGGCACGAGCCACCGCGAGATACTGCGGCTTTCGGCCGCCGAGGCCTGGAGGATCCACAGCAACCCCTCGACTGCGGGCGAATGGCTCCCCGTGCCTGCCTCCGAGCTCCTTGAGGTGCGCGGCGACGCGGGCTACCGGGCAGAGGTCGGCGACTACTACCCGATACGGATAGGCATCGAGCCGGAACCCGGCTTCAGCGGCGGTATGAGGACCCGCGACGTCACCGGGCGCGTCGTTGACAAGGACGTCATCGACGACGGCTTTGACGGCGATGTCCGCTATGTGGTCGCCGCCAACCACGCGACGCTGAAGCTTGAGGAAGCAGCCAGCTTCGTGGGCCTGACCCAGGCAGTCAAGGACCGCCTGATAGAGCGTGCCCTGGCCGAGGCCTGGGAGATCGACGGGGGCATCGGGGACTGGGATGCCGACGTCCTGACAAACGGAATAATCAACCCCCAGCCCCGGGGCTCCTACCCGGTCACCTTCATCCCGGCCGGCCAGCCCGACATCCGGGCGACGGTCAACTTCACCATCGACAACGGCCATGCCCCGGAGATAGTCTTCGAGATGTACCCGCTCGTGCTGGAGAAGACGGCTGTCTCGCATCCCCTCACGAACAACGACCTCAAGGAATTCATGACGGTCTGGGACTTCGAGGACGGCGACCTGTGGCAGGCAACCGAGGTATTCTCGTCGAACGGCACGTCGCCGGATGGCACCCCCATTCCCGGCTCGCCGCTCAACCTCGACCAGGCCAACGTGGGTGTCTGGACGGCGGTCTACACCGTCACTGACAGCCACGGCAACACGACCATCGCCGAGCGCGCCGTAGTCATCAACGACGGCCGCTACGTGATAGACGAAACGGACAACATCATCATCGGCGCCCGCGACTACGTGGTGCCCCGCACCGGCACCGGCCGGGTCGACGGCACCGAGGGCCAGGCACGCAGCCTGTCGTGGGCCGAGGCCTTCGACATCAACGGCCATCCGATAGACCCCACGCTGCTCAGGTGGACGGAGCGTCCCAACGGCTACGTTGACGGCGCCGCGGTCGGCAGCTACCCCATCACCTGGATGGCCCCGGGCCGCACGACCACGAAGTCCATCACCGCGCATGTGGTGGATGCCGACGCCGTTGACAACGGCGGCAAGTCGTCGAGCTATGCCATCGTCGCCTCGCACTTCCGGGTGAACCTCATGGGCGCCCAGGCAATCGTCACGGGCGGCAACAGCGCCTATATCGCCGCCGCCCAGGCAGCGGTCATCCCGCTGGTCCCCAATGCCGACCCCGCGCACCCCGATCCCTTCGTGGAAAGCCGGGCCGGCTTCGAGGCCGCCCTGGGCACCTATACGCCCATCACCTTCCGCGTCGACGGCATCCCGCCGGCCTCGTCGCCCCGCGTGGGCATCACCGGTACCGTGTCGCAGGGCGACATCCCCATACTAAGCGTCTCGACCCCGCTTGAGGTGTGGGTTGGCAGCGACCCGAACGACCCGATGCGTGCGGCAAACTCCATCCTGCCCGCCCAGTACAGCGACCGCTATGATGTCACGGCCTGGGACGAGGAAGACAAGGACCTGACAGACAAGGTCGTGGTCACGGCTGACGCGGATACGGGCCCGGTGAACCTGGGCAAGGTGGGCCGCTACGTGCTCCACTACTCCGTCACCGACTCCGACAACAACACCGTCGAGGCCAGCCGCGTCGTGGTCGTCAACGATGGCCGCTACACCATAGGCGGGCGCATCCTGCGGGCCAACTCCTTCGTGACCCTTCTGAGCGACGTGACGGACAACCCCGCCCTCATCGACACGGAAATCCTCGGCAAGTCCAACGCGGCCCTCTATGACGGCGCGACGAACGCCCTTATATCCTCCACCGACACCGTCGTCTTCGAGACCGGCGGCTACCGCCGCGCCGTGGGCGCCTACAACATCCACATCCGCAGCATCGATGTGCCGATGGGCTACCTCAACAGGCAAATCGTGGGCGAAGTGGTGGATGCCGAGGTCATCGGCGTGAACCCGACCGACCCGGACGAGAACGCCCACTACGTATTCGGCAACAACATCGTGCTGCTCATCAGTGAGGCGGAAGAGATACTGAATGCCGCCGACGCGCAAGCCGCCCTGCTCCGCGAGCTTCGGGCCGGCGCCCGTCGGACCCTGCCGAACGGCACGATCGAGACGCTGGAGCCGAAGGTCGTCGCCGACGGCGGCTTCCAGGCCGCGGTAGGCACCTATATGGTCACCGTCGCCGACTCCTTCGAGATGGTCTCCATCCAGCTGCGGGTCCAGGTCGTCCAGGGCAACCCGCCCGAGATAACGGCGACGCCCACCCCGCTCAACATCCCCTTCGACCGTCTGAGCACCGCCAACGTGAGCCGCGAGCAGATAATGACAGGCGTGGTGGCGCACGACATCGAGGACGGCCCCCTGACCGAAAAGGTCGTCATCAACCCGGATGCCCTGGGCAACGAACAGCTGCCGGCCATCCCCTTGAACATCTCGTCGGTCACGCAGGTCACCTACTGGGTCATCGACTCCGACGGCAACGAGGCCCAGGTCTCGCGTGCGCTCATCGTCAACGACGGCTCGGTCGTCTTCGACGAGAACTACATCCTGCGGGCGCGCAGCTTCGTCATCCACTCGAACGACGTGACGCAGCCCATCGACGCCCTGATACTCGCTTCTTCCCAGGCCCAGGCTTGGAGCACCAACGGCACGCCGGCCACGACGATTGTGCGTGACTCGGTCTCCATGAGCCCCACCCCGGGGGATTACCGGCCCATCATCGGCATCCAGGAATACGCCGCTTTGAGCAAGACCATCACCGCGCGCGTCTATGGCGACGGCTTCGGCGGCGGCAACGGGGAGCTCTACTCCATCATGGCCCACGACTTCCGCATCAACCTGACGGATGCCCGGGCCCTGCAAAGCATGTGGGACGACAGCTACCCGTGGAACGAGAGGGACTACGACCGTGAGTTCATCCTCCGCTCCGAGGCAGTCAGCTACGTGCGTGCCGAGAGCGACCTGACCGAGGGCGGCGAAGTGGCGCTCGCCGACGACAACGGCTTCAACACCGCGGTCTTTGCGGAAGAGGGCGACCCCGACTACCCGACCGTCATCCCGGTCAAGTTCTGGGTCGACCAGGACAATTCCGCCTTCTGCTGGATCAACGTCATCGTCTCCAACGGCGAGCATCCCCAGATACTCCTGCCGCCCATGCGCGAGATATGGATAGCCGACCCCGCCGACCCCCTGCGCACGCCCGGCTCGGTGACGCCCTACGAGTGGGACTACGTTTACGGCCCCGACCACGACCCCCTGGAGCCCAGCCGCTACACCGACGGCGACGTCATTGCGGTCGACTCCGAGGACGGCACCATCACCGAGCTCATGGTGTGGGGCATTATCGACGACTCCGGCGACTTCGTCGAGGTGGCCGACCCCCTCGACATGACCAAGGCAGGCTTCCAGACCGTCTCCTACTCGGTCACGGACAGCGACTACAACACCACGGTCGAGACCGACTTCGTCCTTATCAACGACGGTACCTACGTGCGCGGCGGCTCCTACGTCTTGCAGGCCTACGACTTCATCAAGAAGCTCGACGACGTCACGGGCACCGACGACGAGATACTTGCCGCCTCGCTTGCCAAGGCCTGGCGCATCGAAGTGCTCGACCCCAAGGACCGACCCCTGCTTCCCATCGAGAAGAACGAACTTTTATATGTTGCCGACAACGCCGGCTACATGAAGGCGGTGGGCGAGTATGCCCCCATCAAGATCACGCTTGAGCCCGAGCCGCTGTATGCCGACGGCAAGCCCGTCCGCAGCATCACCGGCAAGGTCGTCGACAAGGATGTCATCGAGGACGGCTTCAAGGGCAACAACCGCTATGTGGTCGGTGCCAACCATGCCGACCTGAGCTTTGGCGAGGCAACGAGCTTCGTGGGCGACTCCCCGCTCACTAAGGCGCTGCTCATCGACCGCGCGAATGCGGAGGCCTGGGAGATCACGACCAAGATAGAGGACTGGGATGTGGATGTCGTCTACAACGAGATAGGCGCCCCGGACCACCCGATCGTCCCCGGCGGCTCCTATCAGGTGACCTTCATCCCGAGGGGTGTCCCCGATGTCCAGGCGACGGTCATCTTCACGATAGACCTCGGCCTGCTGCCCATCATCACGGCGGACGGCCCCCTGGTCTACGACCAGACGCCCGCCTCGGCCCTGCTGACGCGCGAGCAGCTGCTTGAGGGCATCACCGTCATCGACGCCAAGGTCCCCGACCGCGGCCTCAGTGACGTGGTCATCACCGACGCCACTGCCCTGAACCCCGCCGAGCCGAGGGAGGACTTCCCCCGGATAGACACGGCGGTCGTGGGCGTGTGGCAGGTCACCTACACCATCACGGACACCCACCTTCTGGTGGACGACGGCCAGGGCAACATGGTCCCGGCCACCGCCTCGGTGACCCGTGCCGTCATCGTCAACGACGGACGCTTCATCATCGACGAGGACTTTGAAGTCATCATCGGCGCGAAGAACTTCGTGGTCTCCACGCAGGACCCCTCCTTTACCGGGACCGTCCAAAACGCCATCGACCTGTCCTTTGCGGAAGCCTACGACTTCGAGGGCAATGCCCTCCCGGTCGCGCTGGCCTCCACGCTGCCTGCGGGCTTCGCCAATCGCGAGCTCGGCGTGTACGACTTCACCTTCATACCGGTCGGCTACCCCGAAGTCCCCAAGGACATCGTTGGCGAAGTGGTCGATTCCGACGTGGTCGACCTGGGGTCTGACCCCTATGCCGCCAAGCACGCGCTTATCGCCTCGCACTTCACGATGGACGTTGCCCAGGCGGCTTTGGTGGACGGCGACGTCGGCCTCATCAGCGCCGCCTCCGCACGCGTCATCAACCTCGTGCCCACCGCCACCGACGAGTCGGTGACCGTCCTCGACGACGGCGGGTTCACGGCGGTCCGGGGCGTCTACCCGATAGTCTTCGGCGTCACGAGCTACACGCCCGCCGAGCATTCGGCCGCCATCAACGGAACCGTCACCAACGCCACGCCGCCGACGCTCTCGGTGACCACGCCCTTCGAGGTCGCCGTGGGCACCCCCTGGGAACGCCCGCTCTCCATGACCGGCGTCTCGGCAGCCGACCCGGGCGACGGCGACATCACCCACCTGGTGGAATACTACCCGACCAACCCGGCCCGCCCGGTCAACACCGCGCTGCCGGGAATCTATTCCGTCACCTACGAGGTGACCGGCTCAAGCGGCGACACTGTCACTGCCCGCCGCGCGGTGGTCGTCAACGACGGCCGCTATGTGGTGGGGGATGGCCGCATCCTTGAGGCGCATCCCTTCGTCATCAAGCTCGACGACGTTCCGGCCGATGCCGCCCAGATTCCCCAGCACCTCGTGGGCATGACAGGGGCGCGGCTCTTTGACGGCGAGACGGGCGACGAGCTCCCGTCCTCACTGATCAACATAACGAGCACGGGCGGCTACACCCGGGCAGTAGGCACCTACAACATCGCGGTGTCCGCACCCGACCTGCCGAGCGGCACCCTGACCAAGGTGGTCGAGGGCCGGGTCGTCGCTGCCGACGTAATCGAGAACGAGCCCGTGGAACCCGAGGACCCGACCGGCGCACAGGTCTATGTCTATGGCAACAACATCGTGCTGCGCATCGGAGAGGCTGCTGCCATCACCACCGACGCGGCGCTCCTGAAAGCCCTCGGCGCGGGCGCTGCGCTCACCGACCTGGAAGGCTTCATCCACGACCAGGACGTCATAATCACCGACAAGGGCGGCTTCACGGCAGAGATCGGCACCTACACCGTCCGTGTCGCCGATGTCGACGGCATCCAGGAGATCGAGCTGACCGTCCAGGTCATCAGCGGCAATGCGCCCGAGCTGACGCCCGAGCGGCCCATCCGCATACCCTATGTGGAGGCGAACGGCCTTTCCGTTCTTGACGAAGAGGGCTTAGGCCTCCTTGCTGACGGCTACCTCACCCAGGAGCAGCGCCGGGGTGCCTCGACGGCCTACGATATCGAGGACGGCGACCTGACCGACCAGATTATCGCGCTGGAAGAGGTCCCCTACGTGCCGGGCATCTACCGGGTCACCCTGAGTGTCACCGACTCCGATGACAACACGACCCAGGCCAGGACCGCAATCGTGGTCGACGACGGCAGCTTCGTCTTCGGCGACAACTACATCCTCGGTGCCTACGACTTCACCATCGACTACACCGAGGTGGACAACAACAACAAGTCCGGCCAGATCATCGAAAGGTCGCGTGCGGTCGCGGCAGCCAATGACGGCACGCCTGCCGATGTGATGGTGGCCGATGTCGCCGGCTACCAGAACGTCGCCGGCCAGTACAGGCCTGTACTCTCGGTCGCTGCCGAGCCGACCCTGCTCCGCACCATCACGGCGACGGTCGTCGGGCCGGGAGACCCGGTGCGCCACCGCGTGGCCTTCGACCCGAATGGCGGCACCCTGACTGGGCCTTCGGCTATCTATGTCGTAGAGCCGGAAACCACGGTTCCCTACCTGCCGAGTGCGCCGGTGCGCGAAGGCTACACCTTCCTGCACTGGGCCACCACGCCCGAGGGCGGCACGCAGTTCACGAGGACCACTCCGGTGACCGGCGACATGACCGTCTACGCCCAGTGGGAGAAGAATCAGGTCGTCGAGCCTCCGAAGGAAACCCCGAAGGAGACCCCGAAGACCGGGGATACCACCGACCCCTGGACCCTCGTGCTCCTGATGGTCGCGAGCGCCACCGTCCTGGGCGCCACAGCCCTGCGCCGCCGCAACTCCAAGCAGGAGGCCAAGGACTAGCCCCCACAAGGGCACCCGACAGCATCACCAGAAAGGGGCCGCCAGTGGCCCCTTTCTGTGTGACGGCCCCGTGTCACATGTGTCCCCTCCCAGATCCACACCAGTCAGCGAGGGTTTCTGTGGTGCCCGAGATTGACCCGTTGCGCGGCTGAGCGTACTAAGGTACGCGAAGGTAAGCGTAAAAGGGGCAAGATTGGGCACCACAGGAAGCCGCAGCGTCGGCCCGTTACGTCGGCTGGCAAGCCGACGTAACCCAAAAGCCGCAGCGTCGGCCCGTTACGCTGATTGTAAATCAGCGTAACCTCGATAATGTGCTTTTGGTCGGACCTGCCGAGGCTTACGGCGGCTTCGTCTATACTAGTAGCGTTCTTTATCCGAGTATGTCGAATGGGCCGGGGCGGCGCCATGTTCCGAACCTGGTCAGGTCCGGAAGGAAGCAGCCATAAGGGACCGCTGACGAGCGCCCTTGCCCATTCGGGATACTTGCAGGCAAGAAACAGGCAGGCGGAGCGACCCTCAGAAGGATGTACATGGAAGTCCTTGATTTTTTTCTCAACCTCTTGAAAGACCCCCGCTTGGCGATTGCCAACTGGATAACCGACCTGGGCCCCGTCTGGGTGTACACGCCCTTGTTCCTCATCATATTCTGCGAGACCGGCCTGGTCTTCACGCCCTTCTTGCCGGGGGATTCCCTGCTTTTCGCCGCAGGCGTCTTCTGTACCGACGGCGGCGGCCTGAACATCGGCGCGGCGCTTCTTATCTTCTCGACCGCGGCTATTCTCGGCAACACCTCGAACTACTGGATCGGCCGGGGCTTCGGGCACACGATCATCGACTCGGGCAGGGTGAAGTCCCTGACCCCCGAGCGCATCGACAAGATACACGGCTTCTTTGAGAAATGGGGGGCGCTCACCATCGTCATCACGCGCTTCTTCCCCTTTCTGCGCACCTTCACGCCCTTTATCGCGGGCACCTCGCGGATGAACTTCGTCAAGTTCACGGTGTTCAACGCCATCGGCGGCATCCTGTGGGTGAGCACCTTCACCCTGCTCGGTTACTTCTTTGGGGGCATCCCCTTCGTGCAAGACCATTTCGAGTGGATCATCATAGCGATCGTCCTTATCTCCTTCATTCCGACGGGCGTGGGGCTTGTCCAGGCGAAACTTGCCAGCAGAAGGGGAGCTGGGGCAGAAAGCGACCAGGTCGGGCATGGCTGAGGCACTTTACCGGAAATACCGCCCGCAGATATTCGAGGATGTCGTCGGGCAGGAGCACATCGAGCGCACCATCAAGAACGCGGTGGCCTCCGACAAGGTCAGCCACGCCTACCTGTTCTGCGGGCCGCGCGGCACGGGGAAGACGACGACCGCCCGCCTGCTCGCAAAGGCGCTCCTATGCGACCACGGGCCGACGCCCGAGCCGGACGGCGAGTGCCCCCATTGCCTCGCCATCGCCAACGGGACCCACGCCGACGTGTACGAGCTGGACGCTGCCAGCCGGACCGGCGTCGAGAACGTCCGCGAGGAAATCATCGGGCGCGTCCACTTCGCGCCGACCTCGGGACGCTTCAAGGTCTACATCGTCGACGAGGTCCACATGCTCTCGACCCCCGCCTTCAACGCGCTTTTGAAGACGCTTGAGGAACCGCCGTCGCACGTGGTCTTCGTCCTGTGCACCACCGACCCCCAGAAGATCCCCGAGACCATCCATTCGCGCTGCCAACGCTTCGACTTCCGCCGTTTATCGATCGAGGCCATGGTGTCGCGCCTGGGGGCTATCTGCCTTGCCGAAGAGGTGGAGTTTGAAGGGGATGCCCTCGACCTGATCGCCTACCGGGCGGAAGGCGGGATGCGCAACGCCCTCACGTCCCTTGAGCAGCTTATCGCCTTCGGGGAAGGCAAGGTGCTGCTTGAGTCTGCCGAACGCCTGCTGGGCTCGCTCGACGCGAACGACATGGCGGAAATCGTGGCGGCCATCGGCAAGCGGGATATCGCCGCCTGTTTCACTTGGACGGCGAACTACATCGAGACAGGGTCTGACCTGGCGCAATTCGTGCGCGACCTCGCCCAGCACATCCGCAACATGTACGTCCTCACCCTTTCGGAGAGCGATGCCGTCCTTGAGGTCAGCGATGTGGTGCGTCGGGAACTGGCGCAGGAGATGCAGTATTTCGGGGCCGACAGGCTCACGCGGATGCTTGCGCTTCTCGGGGACCTGTCCTCCGAGCTGCGCACGTCCTCGAACCCCCGCTTGAGCTTCGAGATAGCCCTGGCCCGCATGGTGCGTCCCGACTCCGACCTGACCCTTGAGTCCCTGGCCGAGCGTGTGGAGGCCTTGGAGTCGCGGTTGCTTGCGGGCGCGGGCGTGGTTGCGCCGGGTGCGGGCGTGGTTGCCGCGGCCGCCATGCCCGAGGCCGGCCAGCCCGCGGCTGCCCCGGCCTCGACTGCGGTTCAGCCCCAACCTGCGGCCGCCCCCCAGCCCCAGCCTGTGGCCCAGCCTCGGCCCGCCGCCGCCGCTCAACTCGCCGCTCCGGCAGCAATGCCCGCGGCTGTCCCGGAGGCCCCTTCCTCGGAAGGTGCCTCTGCGCTGGAAAACCCTGCCGCCCTTCAACGGATGTGGCAGGCGACGCTCCAGACTATCAAGAAGAACAAGGCGGCCTATGGCGTGCTGTTCCTCAGTACCAAGGTGCGCTACGACGCCCCCACGCAGGAGCTAGTCGTCGAGTTCCCGGCGGAAAACACCTTCGCCTATTCGGCGGTGCAAAAGCCCGAGGCCATGGCGGTGGTATCGGGTGCCTTGGAGCAGGCCGCCGGAAGGCCGATGCCCTTCCGTTTTGTCCAAGCCTGTCAAGGGGAGGTGTGCCAAGGGGGCGGATCTGTTGACACACACACGGCGGAGCCCGCGCCCGCACCAGCGCCAGCCCCACCCGCCGCCGCCCCGCCCACCGAGCCTGTCGGCGCCCCGGCGCCCGCATCCGCACCCGCCCCACCCGCCGAGCCTGTCGCCGCCCCGGCACCCGAGCCCGTACCCGAGCCCGCCCCAGCAGCACCAACACCCGAGCCCGCACCAACACCCGAGCCCGCATTCAGCGAAGACAGCGACCCGCAGGCCCTTTTGGCCGAAATGTACGGGCAGGACCTCGTCTTCGAGATGCTCGACAAGTAGGTGGACACAGCACCGTTCCCTGTCCACCTTGCACGACAACAGGAAAAGGCACACAGCAACGAAAAGGAGGCCCCTATGGATATGAAGAAGATGATGAAGCAGGCCCAGAAGATGCAGATGGATCTCGCAAAGGCCCAGGAAGAGATCAAGGACATGACCTTCGAGGCCAGTGCGGGCGGCGGCATGGTGAAGGCGGTCGCCCGGGGCGATATGAGCATCGAAAGCGTCTCGATCGCCAAGGACGCCATCGACCCGGAGGACGCCGAGATGCTTGAGGACATGGTCTGCGCGGCGGTCAACGAGGCCCTGCGGGGAATCAGCGAGCTTTCCGCATCCCGCATCGACTCCGTCACCGGGGGCATGAACATCCCCGGGCTGATGTAGCGGCGGGTCCGGCCGCATGTATGCCGCCCCTCCCATCCAAAAGCTGCTCGACGAACTTGAGCGTCTGCCGGGGATCGGCCCGAAGTCGGCGCAGCGGATAGCCTACTGGCTCCTGAACGCCGACCGGGCGGTCGCCCTGCGGCTTTCCGAGGCCATTGCGGAAGTGAAGGAAAGCGTCCATTTCTGCGCCCGCTGCTTCAACTACGCCCAGGACGAGCTGTGCGAGGTATGCCGGTCTGTGACCCGCGACCCACAGATCATCTGTGTGGTGAGTGAGCCGCGCGACATTCCGCCCATCGAGCGGACGGCGATGTTCTCCGGTCTCTACCATGTTTTGGGCGGTGCCCTGTCCCCGATGGAGGGCATCGGCCCGGACGACCTCAACATAAACGCGCTGCTGCAGCGCCTCGCCACGGAAGAGGTCGGCGAAGTGCTGCTGGCAACGAACCCCAACGTCGAAGGGGAAACGACCGCGGCCTACCTTGCACGCCTCATCAAGCCGCTGGGCATCACGGTCACACGCCTCGCAAGCGGCCTGCCCGTCGGCGGCGACCTTGAGTTTGCCGACGAGGTGACGCTCGGCCGGGCCATCGAGTCCCGCCGGGTCCTCTAGCAGGTGAGATAGCGTGACAGCGGGGATACTGCCGTGTCCTTGCCACAGGCGGTTCCCACGTCATTGTCGGCCTGGCCTGCAATCCTGCCCATCCTATCCAGCGGACGAACACGGGAGCCTTCCCCGCTCCCGCCCCCGTTCCCGAAAAAACCTCAAGTTTTCCCTTTATTTGTGAATATTCCCATTGAATTTCCGAATGATTTGTGTTATCTTTTTGAAAAGCTATACTAATAAGTTTTGCATTCCTGATGGGATAAAGGGGTTTTCGGGAAAGTATGGCGAGAAGCATCTAGAGACAAGAGGCTTGTATGAGAACATACAAAAACAAGAACGAGCAATCGTTGCCTGCTTCTCGTAACACCATACAGAGGGCACTCGTGCTTGACGCGGTGTACGCCCTCCACGATCATCCGACTTCGTCGGAAGTGTATGAGTTTGTTATCGGGCAACACCCCCACATCTCCCAGGCGACCGTTTATCGCAACCTTGACGTGTTGGCACACAAGGGCGAGATCGTGCGCATCGACGTGCCGGGAGGCGCGACGCGCTACGATGTCATAAGCGAGCCCCACTACCATGTGAGGTGCAAGGTGTGTGGGATGATCTACGACGTCGATATGCCCTATATGGACGATTTGCCGTCGCAGGTCAAGGCTGACAAAGGCTTCGAGATCGAAGGGCACCAGATAATGTTTTCAGGCCTGTGCCCGACCTGCTCGGAAGCCCAGCACGCCTCACAGAACTGACCTAACAACCCAAGGAACCCGTCCCCGCGGGTTATATGTGGCAAGAGGGCTACCTCTGCCACATCCCTGGCGCACTCGGGCCCGCCCGGCCCCCCGCCTTGCGTCCTGTCCCGCTACGCCCGCAACCCATGCCCCCAGTCCCGCAATCCCGCCCGAAACCTTGGATATTCTGTGGAAAAAGTGTTCCCGTGGCACAATCTGCCCACCAAACCTCAAAGCCCCCGGCATAATTACATACAGAGGATTAGGGTAGGTGCATGCCAGTCTGTCAAGGGACGGAAATTAGGTACGTTCTTTGGCGGTGTCTGAGCGTTGGCGGCCTTGAGTTAGGGTCGGCATCGGTGCTCGGACGTTCAAGAGGGTTGGTGGGCAAGTAGCCGAACGCGGTGTACAGGTAGTGGGCGAGGGATGGATGCCACCTGTACGTTGACGCAGAAGGACAAGAGGTCACAGCGATGAATCGGGAAAACGGTTCCCTGCCCCAATGGGGGAGAGGGCCCATATCAGGACACTACCCTCCCTTGCAAAGACCTGCCGACACCGACGTGCAGAGCATAAGGGAAAAAAACGGAGCGCCGCTTTGAAGGAACTCGTAGGAGAGCTTCTTTAAGGCGGCATTTTTGCGTTCTAAGAGTGAGGTTTATGTTCCACAACCAACAACACGAAAGGTGGTTCTTCGCCATCTACCCTACCTTTTACTTGCCCGAAGAACCACCTTTCGTGTTGTTGGATCCCTGCGGAAAGCCCACGGGACCTGTCCCCGTGGGTTTTCCTTCTGCCCCCTATGCTGAAATTGCGATAAGAAAATCATTCCGCTGCTTTTGAAAAAGGCTGTGGTATACTGCTTTAGCTTGTATGAAAAATCGTGCAGGTGTGTATATTTGTAGGCCCCCGAGACATGTGAGTTGCCGCCTTTCGGCGAGCTTGAATGCAGAAGCGAACATGGTAATAAAGAGCAAGCAACCATGACGAAGGGTCCCCGAAAAAAGCTTTGAAAGGGGTCCGTTTTGACCGAAATCAAGAATACGTCCGTCATTGAATTTGAGGACATCACCGACGAGCAAATGAATCAGATGATCGACGGTACTTTGACCGATTTTGACGAGGGCGACCTGGTCGACGGTATCGTCGTCAAGATCGAGCACGACGAAGTGCTGGTTGACATCGGCTTCAAGAGCGAAGGCGTCATCCCGTCCCGCGAGCTGTCCATCCGCAAAGACGCTGATCCCTCCGAGATCGTGAGCCTCGGCGAAAAAGTGGAGGCGCTGGTCTTGCAGAAAGAAGACAAGGACGGCAGGTTGGTCCTCTCAAAGAAACGCGCCGAGTACGAGCGTGCCTGGATTCAGGTCGAGGACAAGTTCAAGGCCGCGGAAGTGGTCGTGGGCGAGGTCATCGAAGTGGTCAAGGGCGGCCTTATCCTCGACATCGGCCTGCGTGGCTTCCTCCCGGCATCGTTGGTCGACCTCCGCCGCGTGAAGGACCTCGACATGTACATGGGTACCGAAATCGAGGCCCGCGTCATCGAAATGGACCGCAACCGCAACAACGTCGTGCTCTCCCGCCGCGTGCTCCTCGAAGAGGGGCGCAAGAATGAGCGTGCTGAAATCCTCGAAAAGCTCACCAAGGGCATGCGCCTGAAAGGCGTCGTGTCCTCGATAGTCGACTTTGGCGCCTTCGTTGATCTCGGCGGCATCGACGGTCTGGTGCACATCTCCGAGCTGTCCTGGAATCACGTCAACCATCCCTCTGAGGTTGTCAAGGTGGGCGACGAGGTCGAGGTCGAAGTCCTCGATGTCGATCTGCAGCGCGAGCGCATCTCGCTTGGCCTGAAGCAGACGACCGAAGATCCCTGGGTAAGCCTCGTCGAGGCCTATCCGCTGGGCGGGATCATCGACGGCCGCGTGACCAAGATCGTCCCCTTCGGCACCTTTATCGAACTGGGTGAAAGCATCGAGGGCCTGGTGCATATCTCCGAGATGTCCCTGAGGCACATCGAATCCCCGGCGCAGGTCGTGCACGTGGGCGACGAGGTCAAAGTCAAGGTCATGGAGATAAACCCCGAGCGGCGCCGTATCTCGCTTTCCATGAAGGCTGCCGCTGAAGAGCTGGGCTTCGACATCCCCATCGACGAGGACTATGTCGCCGAGGAAAAGCCGCCGAGAAAACGCTTCGAGGCAATGGAAGAGGCGCCTGCTGCTGTTGAGGCTGCCGAGGCCGAGGCGCCTGCTGCCGAGGCTGTCCCTGCGGAAGCGGAGGTTGCGGAAGCGAAAGCCGCCGTGGTTGAGGCTGTGGAGGTTGTGGAAGCGGAGGCTGCCGCGGTTGAGACTGAGGCCCCTGCTGCGGAGCCGGAGGCCGTTGAGGTCGCTGCCGAGGTGGCGGAGGCCGTTGAGGTCGCTGCCGAGGTAGCGGAAGAGGCCCCTGCTGCTGTCGAGCCTGCCATGGTTGAGGCTGCAGAAGCGGAGGCCGTGGAAGCGGCGCCCGAGCCTGCGGATGTTGCCGCGCCCGCCGAGCCCGAAGAGCCCGCCGCGCCCGAAGCCGAGCCCGAGCCCGCCGAGTAAGCCCCTGCGGCAGAAGCACCAACATAACAGGAAAGGTTACGGCGCTCCCACGGGCGCCGTAACTGCTTTTAGCGAAAGAGCCGCGAACCCCTGGTGATGGCCGAGAAACCCCGCATAGCGCTGGGCATGAGCGGCGGAGTCGACTCCGCGGTCTGCGCCATGCTGCTTATGGACGCCGGCTACGAGGTCACGGGTGTGACCTGCCAGTTCTTGCACGACGCAGCCTCCCAGGCCGCACTCGCCGACGCGCAGGCGGTCTGCGCCCAGCTGGGAATCCCCCACATTGCCCGGGACTGCAAGGCCGCCTTCGCCGCGGCGGTCGTTAAGCCCTTCGTGCGCGACTATGCGCAGGGCCTCACGCCGAGCCCCTGTGTGTCCTGCAACGCCTGCTGCAAGATGCCCTCGCTCATCGCCGCCGCAGACGACCTGGGTTGCGAGTCGGTGGCGACCGGCCACTACGCGCGTGTTGTCCGCCACGCCGAAAGAGGCCGATTTGTGGTAAAGACGGCGCTCGATGCCGCAAAAGACCAAAGCTACATGCTTGCGCAGCTTTCCCAGGCCCAGCTGGCCCGCCTCGTGCTCCCCCTGGGAGGGACGACCAAGCCGGCGGTGCGCATCGCCGCGCAAGAGGGGGGGCTTTCCGTGGCAGGCAAGGCGGAAAGCCAGGACGCATGCTTCATCGAGGGGGACTACGTCGACTTCCTCAAGGCGCACGGCCTGCCCGACGAGCCGGGCCCCATCGTGAACAGGGCCGGGGACGTCCTCGGCACCCACAAGGGACTTTTCCGCTACACGCTGGGCCAGCGCAAGGGAATCGGCGTGGCGGCACACGAGCCTTACTACGTGGTCGGGAAGCGCCCGGCCACACGCGAGCTCGTCGTCGGCTTCAAGGACGAGGCAAGGATAACAGGCCTGCAGGTCGGGGCCCTGAGGTGGATGGCCTTTGAAAGGCTCGACCGCCCGCTCGAATGCATGGTGAAGCTCCGATACCGCAGCCGCCCCGCCCCCTGCCGAGTAACCCCCAGCACGAACACCACCACACCCGTCGCCCTACCCTGCAGCACGAACACGAACAGCGGCGAGGGGCGAAGCAGCACCGCCACTGCCCGCGTGCAGCTTCTCAGCCCCCAAGCAACGACCGCCCCCGGCCAGTTCGCCGTATTCTACCAAGGCGACACCCTGCTCGGCAGCGGCATCATCCAAGGCCTGTGACACGGGGCCGAATAACCTGTCATGTGACAAGGGATTCTCGATGACACTTACGTGAGATTCTTGCGAGATTCCCCTTGAATTTCCGTCAGGTTTCTGCAGCTTTCCGTTTGACCCCCATCAAAAAGGCGCTAGAACGGCGTCAGGTTCACGCGAGGGTTCTGCATACATCCTGTGTACGATCTGCAAACTCCGGCTGTTAGAATAATACCTACGGAAAGCCCGTGCGAAGTAGGGATCGGACCCCCTCGACAAAAATGATTGTAAATCATGGGGGGAGGTGATTCCTATGAGGATTGACTTTTTGCTTTCTCTTGCAGGATTTATCCTGCAGGTCGTAACTTTTGTAATCGACCTACAAAAGAGAACCCCTTCCGATAAGGAAGGGGACTAAAAGAAAATCCCGAAACGCACTGGGCGATCCGAGAGCCGTGCGGAGCACTTATTCTCCGTGCGGCTCGCCTTGCATTATAGGCCATGGCGGGCGCCCGCACAAGGAAAAATTTTGCCGCCGCTGCGGGCAGTCGGCTTGTGACACGGGGCCGTATAACCTGTCACACGCCGCCCTCGCTGCGCTCGGCGGCGTGTGACAGGTTATACGGCCCCGTGTCACACGCACAGCGCCCCCCCCCGCCGTCGGCGGTGGCGGGGGGCAGCGGGCGACAGGCGGCGCGCCAGCGCCAGCAGCGGCGGCGGCTCCCCGCCGTTCGCCGGGCCTCGGGCACCGACGGGCGCCAGCCGGCGGTGGGCGACAGGCGGTGGGCGGCAGGAGCGCCGGGCAGGCGCTCGGCAGCGGAAAAATGTGTAGAAAGTCTGTATTTCCTGCACAACGGGGGGGGGGGGGCCGTTTTTTTGGGGTTGGGGGGGGGTAGCCACAAAAAAAATCTGATACCCTTCCCGCAGAGCCGTATACCGCATCTTGGGTATAAATTGGGGAAAAAAATACGGCCTAGGGCAAAAAGAATGAACGATGGCAA
>Ga0082212_10000289_pt1 | contig 72751 bp, 86 predicted proteins | sample TergutNt197P3_FD_71548 | JGI IMG/M metagenome (GOLD analysis project Ga0082212, IMG submission 71548) | Neocapritermes taracua P3 segment gut microbial communities from Petit-Saut dam, French Guiana - Nt197 P3 | ecosystem: Host-associated > Arthropoda: Insects > Digestive system > Gut ...
GTCCAGACCGCCCCCCCCGTAGCCTTGCGCTAGGTTTGTCTTTATTTGGCTGTGTTAAAATAAAAAAATTTGACAAAAGCGGCGGGTATCCTCTATAATACTTTTTGTGAATGATCACAGATGAACAGATGCGGTCGTGGCGGAACTGGCAGACGCGCTAGATTCAGGTTCTAGTGCCCGCAAGGGTGTGGAGGTTCAAGTCCTCTCGACCGCACCATATTGAAAAGGCTAAAACAGAACAAAAACAGAACAAACAAAAAAACCACGGTTATCCCGTGGTTTTTAGCTTATGCAATATCGCCAGCGCAGTACATCTACAAGGGGCGATTTTTATTATTGTTTCCCAGGCGACGCTTGCTTCCCAAATATCGTCAATGGTCATTTCGCTCATTATTACATCTATTCTTTCAACAATAGACGTTTCTACCCTCAGGGGTTCCAGGTTGTTCAAAATCCCCCCCCCCCCCAGAAATATTTTCCATTCTTGACATCGACATCATAATACATTCCCCTCTCTCTTTTTATTTGGGTCTCTCTCGGGGTGGCCAGCCCCATACGGCCATTGCTAATACACACCATATCACACGGCTCATATTATTGCCAACATTGAATATATTGTAAGAAAATTCAAAACAATGGTCGTTTCCATTTTTTTCTGAAATGGCTGTTTTCAGAGCCTGAAAGTACTATTAATTCGTTTGCACTCAGAAAAATATGGAATATTTATTCCAGAAATTACACATCATAATCTTAAGCATGACCTGGAGGCCTACTATGTTAAGAGTCAGCTATTGCAGAGATGTGACAAGGCGAAAATGTTTCCGAACGCTACAGCAAGCTATCGAGTACGATGAGCAAGGTGTGTTGATGGGTGACCCATATAAGCTCGTTTATGATGATAAGGAAGATCGGATTTGGGTAGAGTCCATTGACCACAGCAACGGCACCTAAAAATATGTATTGACCGGTTGCCCAAAATAAGCCGGGGCAGTTACGCCCCGGCTTCCTTATGGTGTTCTTCTGCTATAATGGAGCTGGAGAGGAGGGGAGAGATTTGGCAGAAAAACCACAGCCAGAGAGGCCAGCACCCAGGCCTGACCCAAGAGAGATAAGGGATAATCCGCTACCACGGACAGCGCCAGACCCGCCTCCGCCCAAAAAATAAGAAAGGGGGCCACTCCCCCTTTCTCAGCTTTTCAAGTATTCATAGTATTTATCTGCCTTGTAGAACATGATGCCAGTGCCATCGTTGAGAAAATACCAGCCGCAGTCTTCTTCAAACAGATCTGGTTGGCTCTTCAGCTTCTCTGTAACATCTCCTACATTCTTAAGCCTGATATCTTTCCAAGTCATTGCGGAGTTGAACCAAACTGTTAAACATCCGGACATGATGACTTCCCCGCCTCTGATGATTGATACCACCGGCGCCTGATCGCTGAACCCCTTTACCTCTGTAATGATATCCCAGGCCGTATGTCCTTTATCTACTTCCAAAGGCAACTTCATGGCTTTACGATACAGATTGAGAATCCTGCGGCCTAAAGGCGCCACGAAAAAACGAAACCCCACCCCCGCAATGACAATGGCAATAAGCGTCAGCGCGAAATACCCGACCACCATGAACAGGCTGTTCCCTGTGAAGGTGCTGTTTTCGTTCAGCCCCAGAAGCAGGTTCATGACGTTAAGAGTGACTGATTTAAAGAGCAGCAGATTTATCATCAGCACAAACGTACTGAAAACCAAAGCCTTGATCAGTTCTTCATAAGCGCTTTCAGTTTCCTTTGGTTTGGGAACGCACCTTTTCACTACCAGCTTATACACGATCCCAGGGAAAATGAACAGGATTAGAAAAAAGATTGTATTCAAGAGATCCCTCCTTCATATGCAGTCATATCATACTACGCAACTTTTACATACTCAAGTGACGCCCCAGAATCCGGCACCACCTGGGCGTAGAGCTCAAAATTGCGCAAGGCGCATATCGTGGCTCCGCATGTTTTTAATACATTATACCGCCAATAGCGATATGTGCCTGCCGCGGGCAACAACAGCGTCATTGTATTATTGATGGCCGGCCAAGCCGTGGATGCCCAGCCCTGCTGATGGTCCAGTTCTGTCCAGGTGCTGTTATCATTGGAGCCCAGCACCTTCCACTCCGACGGAGCGTTGCCTGTAGTGAGCGCGTCGTACTGCGCCAGCCCGTAGGCCACGCATGTATGCGGCGCACCAAGATCAATTTGGACCCACTGATTGCCCACCGCGCCCGGGAAGGTATTCGCAGCGCTCCTCCACGTACTGGCGGTCGCAAGAGCAAAAGCCCGCCACGCTGCGTATGTGGCGGATGTCTCGGATGATGCTGTCACCACTTGTGGGGATGGAGCTGTTGCAGATGTCATCACCTTAATTATTTGGATCCTTTCGTTATACGTAAAAAGCGGATAATACAGCCCCGGGTCGTACTCCTGCCGATTAAGCCGGAGCCAAGTACCAGCTGTGTCTACCAGCACCGGTTGGGGGTTCCTGTACAGCTTTTTTATGACGTCGCCAACCATAAATCCCCCGCCCCCACTTCCCGGGTCTCCTGGCGGTCCCTGTATGCCTTGTGCGCCGGGAGGACCGGGTTCCCCCGGTGGCCCCGCGGGGCCCGCGTCGCCTTTTGCCCCAGGAAGCCCTTGAGGGCCTTCTGGGCCACGTTCTCCTTGCAAGCCTGTATCACCCTTGGGACCTTGTTCTCCGTCCTTACCGGGTTCCCCTGGCGCACCCTGAGTCCCCGGTAAACCATCCGCCCCCGGATCACCCTTCTCTCCGTCTTTTCCTGCCGGTCCTGTCTCTCCATCTCTCCCCGGCTGCCCATCCACGCCATCACGCCCAGGGGTGCCGTCTGCCCCTGGAGGCCCTTGGGCACCATCTTTACCGTCAGCACCAGTCGGGCCCTGCGGTCCCGGATCTCCTTTTGCCCCCGATTCTCCGGGGTCGCCTTTGGGTCCGGGTTCTCCATCTTTACCCGGCAAACCGTCTTTACCGTCTTTACCGTCTACGCCGGGCGGCCCCTGTACAGCTTCACCGTCACCAAAGGCGGCCTCCAGTGTCTCAATCCTGCCAAAAGCTTCAGTCAGCCCGTCGCAATCGCCGGGCTGACAAGGCTCTCCATTTTTACCGTCCTTGCCAGCGGCCCCAGGAGGACCGGACGCACCGTCCGCGCCATCCCTTCCGTCTTTCCCATCAGCTCCGGGATCACCTTTGGGGCCAGGCGGCCCAGGTGGTCCCGGAGGGCCGGGTTCGCCCTTGGGGCCAGTAGCGCCTTGATCTCCTTTATCGCCCTTCGGGCCAGGTCCTTGGGATCCGGTTCCCCCGCCCTCATTAAGGATGATCTCAAGCTCTTCCTGGTTTAGCGTGATCTCAAGGTCTTCTATTTCCTCAATAACTATGTCAAAATCATTCGTTTCTAGCATGGGTGACCTCCTCCCTTATGATAAGCTCGCCAATGGCTGTCTGCTTAAATGTTGGATCGTGAGCAACCAGCTCAACGTCAAATACATACCTGGCAAAAATGAGGTTGTCGGTGTCTTCCGGAAGTAGCATCAGACTGTACACGTCGCCATCTCGGGTTATTTCTCCGGTACTCAACCTTTTTTGTATCAAAAAATCCTTATCATAGGCAGCATTTTTGACAGTAAAATAGATTTCATCAAAGATCCGCCCTATCGGGGAGTCATCTTTATTTTTGATTGTAAAAGATACCTGACAAGTGTCTCCGCGGTGCATTTCTATTTTCATATGCGCCATCCTTTCTATGTACAGGGCGGGAGCGACCCAACCCTCGCTGCCGGGAGCGACCCGGAAGCGCCTAATTGCTCAACCTTGATTCTGCAAATACACCCGCTCTTCAATTTTTGTAGTGAGGAAGCCCGCGATATCCGCCTGGGCCATTTCGAAATACTTGAGCGCCTCGGCGCTTAGTAGCCCTCTGGCTATTCCTAGGGCGTGGCCTAGGGCTAGCTTTTGCTTTTCTACCGAAAATTTGTCATCGTCCTTGAGTTCGTTAACGTAGGTCTGGCTCACGTACGCGACCGCTGTGCTCACGGAAGCGTTGAGTTCGTCAATATACATCCGTGCTCGGTTGTTTTCCGTCCTCGCCTTTGCGTCCTTGGCGGCACTGTCAACGAACCGAATCAAAAAGCCTGCCAAAATCGGCACCGCGACTCCAATAATAGCTTGTAAGATCTCCAGTAGTAAATCCATTACAACCCCTCGCTTTTCTAAAATTGATCCTTAATACAAGAAAAGACGCTCCTTATAGCGCCAAGATCCTTTATTTGCTCCGCCGACAGGCTCTTTCAAGTCTTTATAATCGCCTCAAAGCCTTTCTCCTTAAGCGATTGAGCCAGCGTCTCCGCCCTCGTCTTATCGGTGAAAGCCCCGCACTGCACATACCACAGCCGCGCCGGATCGGGCACGATTACGGGTTTTTCTGGCTCAGGCTCTTTGACTGGTTCCTTTTTCAGTTCCGCCCGTGTTAATGGGCCGACCCACCCATCAGGGTCAAGTCCTGTCGACCGTTGAAATGCCATAACTGCGGCCTCGGTGATGGGTCCGAAGACGCCATCAGTGTTTAGGGATGCCACACCCTGCTTATTGAGATACCATTGTACCCACCGCACACCATCGCCAGTGCTATTCTTTCCGATTATGGCCGTAGGCTCAGCGTACGGGCACCCGTTAACATCTACGGATTTAGTAGGCGCCGGATAAGCCACTCCGACAGATCTACAAAGCCCAATTGCAAGGGCCTCAGCCGCCTTCTCTTGGCCTTCGGTGGACCTCAAGATAGCCTCGTCTGTGGGATGATTAATAAATAGTAGCTCCACAAGCACGCTTGGCATTTGTGTGTCACGCAGGAATTGAAAATTGGCTTGCTTGACCCCACGATTTGCGCGCCCAAGAGCCTTCACAAGCTCTGATTGCACGGCCGCCGCGATTTCTTTTGATTTCTGACTCGATTGAGGGTGGTGGTAGGTCTCGGTGCCGGTGCCGGGGTTCCCGGCATTTGCGTTACAATGGATGGAAATCGCATAATTGGCGCCCCACGCATTAGCCGCCGGCCCAATAGTCGACAATGTTCCGTGCTGGTACACACGCGTTTCTATGCCTACGCTTTCTAATTTCGCCGACAGCCTATCGCCGACCGCCCTAACGCATACGGCCTCTTTGTACCCTGTGGTCGCGTTCACGGCCCCCGGGTCGTTGCCCCCGTGCCCTGGGTTAATAAAGATTTTCATGGTATCACGTCCTTTCATTCACGATTTGCGGCTGTTTGTGCCGCTAAAAAGGTCATTACGCTGCTCTTTAGTTCTTTGAGCTCTTTCCTTGCGTCGTCAATCTCCCCGTTTGGATTGCCACTCTTAATGGCTGCCAGCGCAGCGTCAAGAGATTCAATGAAAACCTGGATACTTCTGAGTAAGAGCTCAGACTCTTGCTGCCTGGCAAGCTTACAGCCGTCTTGACGACATGCTTGCTTCCTGAAAAAGTGTATGCATATAGCGGCGATGATGCCGCCAACGACGCCTGTCCCTGCCAGCCCGGCGCCAAAGGACTCCATCAGTATCATCCAAATCTCTCCCAAGCAATCACCTCCTTAAGGCCCTAAATTGGGCCGGGCCCCGAATACTAGACCTCTGATGTTTTTAGCATTGAGCGCCCGAAGGAAAATCGGCCCACCAGGCCCTGATGCCTCGTAATGCGTAAGCCTCCCCCAAGATAGGGCTATCTCATCATAGTCGGCCTCTATCATATCCACATACGCCCCCGGCCTCTTGCCAATGGCGATGCGCATAAAACTTGCGCCCTCAGGAACCATCACCAAGCATCTGTGGTGTTGGCCCATATTGTCCTGCCCCATCAGCGCCGCCGATGTAATCCATGATGATGCGACCGACGTTGCGTAAAAGTGAGTGCCAACAAAGCAAAACGGGTACCTGACAGATAGTAAAACCCAATCCCCCGCCGGCACCGGGATCATCTCCGGGGTACGGGCACGATTGGCCGCCGTGCCTGACAGCTGCCCGGTGCTGGCTGATAGCGTTCCCGCGGACCAGCTGCCACCGTAAAGAGTAGACAGATCATAGTCCACTATGGATACGTGGCTTATGTGATACGGCCTGGTGCCGTATGATGAGTGATCTTCTGGTGGCCCCTGGGAAAAAAATAACACATCGCCGGGCCTGACATTTTCGAACCCGGCCCGCAGCGTGTAATACCGGCCTTGTTCTACAAACCACCTGGCTATCTCGGCAGCTGTGGCGGTGTCGGGGATGCTATTTTGAGCCCATGGAGCACTCCCGGTGTTGGTGTTTGATGGATTTTCATATTGTGATGCGCTTGGGCCAATCCCGCGTAGCACGTACTTTGCTAAAGTGTTACAGTTTATCTCCATGGCCCCCGACCATGCGTATCCCTCCGGGCGCATAGGAGTATCTTGCCCGTAGGATAGAGGCAGGTCGCTATCATGCCACTCACCCGCCACAGCCAAAAGCTGCGCCACCTTCACGGGGTCGTTTTCTGGCAGCGTAAAATCTCCCGCGAAATCCATGCCGGAAACCCTCCCAAGAAGATGCATGGGCGGCACTGTTGTCGTAATGCGCGGGCGGGCGTAGTCAAAATTTATGCGGTAGTGCTTGTTTGCCTGCGGCAAAAGGTATCCGCCGCGACACTCGTCTCCAGCCAGATATACCCCGGCCTGGGAGAACTTCAGAGGCGGACTATCAGCCTGTGTTCGAAATGTCAACGCTGACCGATACCCTTTAGCCACCACCGGCGGTGCGGTGATCGCCAAGGAGGCCAGTGCTGTGCTTGTGACGTCCTGTATTTTTTTGTCAGCCAACGTGATGACAGCTGACACGCCTGCCGTGTCGGCTGGCTGCATCTGATCGGCTTCCAGGTTACCCACGCGCCCATCCATGGCACTCACTGCAGCGCTATTATCGGTAAATGTTCCGATGAGGCCGGTAAGGCTCCCGATAGCCCCATATATGCCTTCTATTTCGTCGGGAGGAATGGGGGTTGCATTGGATTGGTCGATGCTGAGGTGTGGCAAGACTTTCATTTTGGCATTTTCTGTGCCATGCACAATCACGCCGTCAGCGCCGACAAACTCAAGAGAGTATGTGTACGTCCCCTCCAACGTAACGGAGTTTAAAATCTCGAAGTCCGCTGTATAGTCCGGATTTATGATAAGCGTTTGCCTGTCTTCCAGATCGGCGCCTTTGATTGATATGCGCAATCCAAATCCCCTCGTGTCCTGCCCCGCAATTTGCCTTGGCAGCTCAAAGATTATCGTTTCCGCCTTGTTGTCACCGTCGACTCCGATGCACGCTGTTCCCGGCGTAAGGATTCGTCCCTCTGCGCTCAATACGACCCTTAGCATTTTTATACCTCCGTCCTTACGAGCTTGATTTTTGTGAGATCATTGGCAGCTACTGGCTGATAGACTCCTCCCACGCGCGCGCCTACGGCCACCCTATAATGGGTAGCCCCGGCTGGGATCTCAAAGTCCACACTGCCGGCGACCCCCATGACGTTATTCTCCATTAGGCTGGCAGAAGTGAGCCATGATGATATGGCCGCGGTAGTGTAAAAATGGACACCGATATATACCCAAGGATCCGCCGGTAGGCTCAGCCTCATATCAGATGCGTCGGGCAGCGGGATGGGGGAAGGCATTCGAGCTCGGTCCGCGGCGGTGCTATTGCCGCCTGTAGATGCCGAAATGGATCCGATTTCCCATGATCCGGTATAATATCCGTCTAGCACAGATACTAAAAAAGGCAGAAACTGCTCCAAGTTGTCAAAGGCAACCCTTGCCCTAAAGCGAGCTGCCATAGCACACGTAAAGCCTTCCTCTTGCGCGACCTGCCCAAAGGCTATCCCCTTACCGCCTGCGCGGTAGTCCACGGTCGTGAACGCTGTTGGGATGAATGCGGCCACTGATACGGCGCTGAAGCTATCCTGTAAAGTGAGCTTGATCTCATAGCTATAGTCAACATCAATGAGCCCCGCGCCAATAACGGATAGAGGTTTGGTATAAGGCCCGCCTGCCGTCCAGGATGATTGTCCGACCCTTCTGTATTCAGCTCGCCGCTGGATAGTGTTATTGCCCAGTAAGCTGTAAACAGTATCGGCAATCTGCGCGAGTACATATGTCCCGTCGTCATCTATTGCCCCGCCGGCGAGACACCTATCGACCTTAGCAGAGGATATGGATGGGGCCTTGTATGCTTCGACCTGGATCTCAGCTATCTCCGTGGCCGTCCGTCCGCGCGTGTCCGTGACCGTGATTACAAAAGGATAAGGGCCTGAGCGTGGCAATTTGTCTGTCACAATAATCGTTTGGCTGCTCATAAAGTCGGAGCTCTTGATCTCGCATTTTGAGATGCCGGATCCGTAGGCCCCGGCAGCCGCCAGAACCTCGATTTTTACGGCGCTGTGGTTTTGTATATACAACCCCCACTGGGGCGGAACATCGTTGTCGATTCGAGTCACTGCGACATCCCCGATTGTGGGCACGACATCCGCCGGAGCAGTCAGATAGAATGTCTCTGTCTTACTCCCGATTACTGTACTACCATTTTTAGTTGTGACTGTAATCGTCCCTGATCCCGTGGCTGTATTTGGAGACGCATTTATCCATTCCTTTGGGACTGTATAGGCTGCGTATGACCCGACTCCTACCTGTGTATGGCTATAGCCGCCATACTGATACTTGATATCGTGTGTGGCCCCGGCGATCAGTGGCGTAATGCTGACGCCGATCATATTGAGGTTATCAGCGACGATTGTTTTGTTTGACGGGGTCAGACTAAATTCCGATGCCCTTGGGATCGTATTGAGCGCCCACGACCCAGATCCCGAAACGTTGACAGCCGTATAGTAGATCCCGGCCTCAGCGGTAGCAGTAAATGAGCGTGAACCATCGGAGTTATGGCTGATATCACAGTTGCCAGAGGCCACTACGGTTCCGGAGAATAAATTGATACGGGTGGCGGAGAAATGCCGCTGCACCCCATCGATTATAACCTTGAAGTTTCCGGATACATAGTACTGCGGGCTTGCGGTGGATCCGGCTCCCACCAATCTCCATCCGATATTGCTTTTGTTGGCGCTGATGTTCTGGTTATTTAGCCACCATTCAAAAGCAAGATAGCGGTGATTGTATGCACTTGTATTAAAAGACCCACTACTCGCCATGCTACCCCACCCACTTAAAGCTTAGGTTTCCGTTCGCCCGCGGGATAAATGCGTAGTCACCAAGGGTGAGCTGCGTCAGTATCTCGCCATTTGTGATATAGAATCTGTTATCGTTGAAATAGGCGACCTGGTACCCGCTTTGGTAAATCCCTACCTCACTATTTGATATCCGGAGCTCAAAAGGGCTCCCGACCTCTCCGATGATAACAACACCATCCTCAAGCCGTATATATCGGTTCTGTTCTTCAAATCGCGTCTGGAGCTCATTGTTCACCTCGGTGATATTTTGAGTTAAGCTGTTAAAGGTAAAGACAAAGGCATTGTTTGCCTGCTCAAGCGCTGTACTCAGGCTCTCGATGGCCGTGCCGTGTTGCGTCTGGGTGATATACTCGGCGCTGACCTGCTGCAGGATATTTGATTCGCTGAGCGTGATAGCAGTCCACAGATTTTTAATTACATTATTGACTGAGGACATTTTTTCGGCCACAGTGTTCTCTGCGATGGTGCTAACCCTATTGGTGAGCGTGCTGGCCTCTTTTGTAAAGCTTCCGTGGTCGCTCCCGACAGTGAAGGTGTTGTTAGACTTGTCGAGGAGATCTATGGTGAGCTTCGTGACTAAAAGCGTCGCCTCAATTCCGTGGAACGGGCTCGACACTTTCACATAGTCCAGGAATCGTATACTGTCCACATTGACGCCAACTTGTCTCAGGTCTAGAGCAGAAATCTCGATAGAATCAAGAGGGCTGATTGATAGCGCCAGCTCTTGGAGGCCTTTTTCTAAGAGCCTCCTCGGGGTTGTTACGTCATCGAATGTGATCTCTTTCTCCCGCCATCCGTATTTGTCAACGGCCGCTTGGTCAAAAACATATTCGGTTCCGCCGTTGACGCTCTCTATTGTGACTCTGCCAAGCTCGTTCCCGTCTTCGTCTTGCAACTGGGCCCCCAGGGGAATCACTACGGTCCGGATATCGGCGCCCTTCTCGATGTACTTAAGATTGAGGATGTTCTCCCCAAGAGTAACTCCCTGGTTGCTTAAAAATGGGCTATCCTCTAGATAGTCTAGGTATGTCACTCCGTTTATCCTCTCTATATGCAGATGCCCGCCTACGTTGTCGAGGAGTTTAGCCCTAATTTCATCAAGCGTGCCTGGGTATTGAGCAGAGGCGCGATAGATGTAGTCATTTGGGTCAATCACGGTCACGTCGCGCAGCGCGAAGCGTCGATCCATTGGAGCCATCATGTTGTACTCATCAATCAAAAACTGTAGGTAAGCTTTGATACCGCCATTCTGCCATGTGTACGGACGAACCTTAACATCATTCAGGAAAGATAGCTCGCCAGCACACACAAAGGTGCTCATATTACTGAAGTCTGTATCCTTGTCCTTGACCTCTCCACGAAAGATTAGGGCACCATCATCGTAGACCTCTATAACATCTATTAGCTTTTCGAGGCTATTCCCGGCCTCGTTATCGCGGCTCGGAGTAAATGTGAAGTTGTCGGCATAGTTATCCTCCTTGGTGAGCGTCGCGGAGATGATTTGGCTCTCATCCAAGCGCGGGTCAAATATTACATTTCCGTCGGCAAAAATAGTATACATCCTACAAAATCCCTTCTTGGTACCTGATCCTTACATGCGCGGATCCCGTAATAGTCATAATGTTATGGCCTTCGCGCAACATAAAATCAGCGAAACACCACGATCCCGCAGACACCTGTTTTGTCAGTCCGTTCATGGTCATAGCAATGGGCGCCGAGGTTGTAATCTCAGGGACGACATTTTTGAATTCATTACGCAAGACAACATTGGCGGGCCCATCCACATCTAGGCTCAAAACTGTCTCGTCATGCTTGTATCTGTACGGATCGACAATGGCTTCAATTTTAACCATCGCCACAGAGGTTAAATTTGAAAAGTCAGCCACCTTGCAGCGGCCAATAAAATAGTGTTCCGGTTCCTGATCCAGGACTATCCTCAGTCGCCTCCCATTGATGTGCGCGGAAATCTCTTTGCGCAAGTTCCACCACTCAGAAGGGTCTTGGAACGTATCAAACTCGAAGACTAGGCAACGCTGATTATAGAGTACCCGCCCATAATCCTCAGTAAAATCATACACCACATCACCCGCCGGCACAGAAAGGAATTCGAGCCTGGGATCAGCATCCGGGATCGACTTCTTTGTCATCAGTAGATCCCAGTCGTCAATGCTGTGCTTATCACCAAACATCACACCATTTCTCATCGCGTAGCCACCCCCATATCCCGAAGGTCATTGCGCGACTTGAAGGCCCCGTCCATCTTGTCGACAATGCCCCCGACCACTCCGCCACGGTCAAGGACCACTTGCATCCCCTGGATGGCGCCCTTGAGCGTTCTCACCTCGGCCCGCAGCGCCGCCACCTCTTCCAGCAGCGCATTATTCCCGCCCTCTGTTGCCGCAAGGATACCAGCGCCAATGTCACCCAGTACGCTCTTGGTCAGAGGGAGGATCGCTTCCGCTCCGGCCTCGCCGCCTCCGAAAAGGGTGTTTCCTGATGCTCCAAATATGGTCGGCTGCTTCAGGATCCCGCCTTTAGCATTCCATGAGATTGCCAGCTTGGGGATGCTTCCGGAGAGCAAGTCTCCAATCTTCCACCCAGGCGGGCTAATCCCGAAAGAAGGCAGCTTGATCTTTGGCCAAGTGAAATTCATGTTGGCAAACCAGTCAAGCACCTTCCCCATCTTCTCCATGACCGCTCCCTTGATTCCCTCCCACTTTTCCCCTGCTGATGTTTTTATCGCGCTCCATTTCTTGTCTGCTTCAGCGGCAAGATCGGCAAGCTTGCTACTTATCTCCCCGACCTTGGTTCCGACCGTCTTCGATATGTCGGTCCATCCCTCAGTGATCTTTTGGCTGAGGGGCCGTTGCGCCCGCTCAAGCTTCTCTTGGGCAAGTCTCAGCTCCTCTTCCTTGATCCTGGCTTCTTCTGCTGCCGCCGTTTGCTCCTGTTGCGCGGCTTCAAGAGCGTGAGTTGACTCTATAAGGTTTTCGTCAGCTTTCTTTTTGTCTTCCTCGGCCTGCTTCAGGCTAAGCGCGGCCTCCTTTGCTTCAAGGGATCCTTCGCCATAGTTCTTGATGGCATCAGCCAGGGACAGCTTCGCTCTTTCGACTCGTAGCGAGGCTCCTTCGGCACTAAGCTCTGCGCCGGTTAGGTCATCCTGCGCCTGCTGTAACGACCTTGTGGCGTCCTCGAGCTTTTTCGTTGCCGCCATATGGGCTTCTTCTGCTGCCTGGAGCTCCTTTTCCGCCCTCCCCGAAGAATTAAAGGCGATAACGAGCGCAGCCAGGATAGCGATCAAGGCCACTATCGCCAGCACGATAAGCCCGATAGGGTTGGCGTACATCGCAGCGTTCCAGAGCCATTGTGCCACTGTCACGATTCCTGTGGCGGCAGCGGACGCCACCTGCGCCGCCGTTGTGGCTATGGTGGATGTTTTTAGCGCGGTAAATGCCGTTACCATAGCCGGGACAATCTTCATCACCGCCCCAATGCCTGTTGATACTTTGCCGATAGCAATGAGCAGAGGGCCGATTGCAGCGACCGTGCCACCCACAGCAATAATGATTTTTTTTGTACCGCTGTCCATCTCGGAGAATCTTCCGACGACATCTCGAACCTTTGTTATGATTTTCTGAAAGGTCGGCAACATTTCATTGCCAAGTTGGATAACGACATCCATCGCGTTGTTTTTTAAGATTTGGAGTTGCGCTGCCGTTGTGGCGTAAGATATCTCGGTCTCCTCTTGGAGCGCTGTATTTTTCTGCCATTCATCATTGGATATCCTGACCGCTTCGGACATCACCCCAGACGCATTCGACAGGCGAAGGATGGTATCAGAGAGCCTTATTTCGGTTATGCCCATTTCGTCAAGCATGGCAATAGCTGACTTTCCGGTTCTCTCTGTATCACCAAGGCCTTCGACGAAAGCGGCCAGGGCGCCAGCTGCGTCAGTCTCAAATGCCTCTTTGAATTGCGCTCCGGTCATCCCTGCAACCTTAGAGAATTGCTCAAGCTTTGTGCCGCCGAGTTCCGTCGCCATTTGCATTTCTTTTAAAAGCTTGCTCATAGATGATCCGCCGGCCTCAGCCTCGATGCCCACTGAGCTCATGGCGGTCGCAAGGGCAAGGATTTGAGGCTGAGTCAGCCCGGTCAGCTCCCCTGTGGCGGCCAATTTTGTCGCCATGGCCACGATTTCGGCCTCAGTCGTGGCGAAGTTGTCGCCAAGCATCAAAAGAGATGACCCGAGCCGATCATAGTCGGACGCGCTCATCTTCGTGATGTTCGCGAATCGCGCCAAGGCCGTCGCCGCTTCCTCAGCTTGGAGATTAGTCGTACTGCCAAGGGTGATCATTACGCGGGTAAAGTCAAGCACATGGTCGGTAGCAATTCCAAGCTGCCCCGCCTTCGTCGCCACGGCAGCGATATCCGACGCAGCGACAGGAATCTCTTTGGCCATATCTCGGATGCCACGCTCAAGCATAGCCATGTCTTCATCAGTGCCCTTGAGGGTTTTACGAACATTCATAAAAGCTTGCTCGAAGTCCACTGACGACTTGACAGTCAGGCCCCCTAAGGCGACTATCCCAGCGCTCAAAGGCATCAGTTTTTTCCCTGCGTCGGTAGCCTTTTCGCCGAATTTCTGTAGATCTTCTCCAGCGGCTTTGATTTTTTGGGCCGCGACGCTCCCGAAGGAGTCCATTTCTTTATTAAGAGCTTTAAGTTTATTCTCGGTCGCCACGATTTCGCGCTGAAAATCGCGGTATTGCTCCGCTGTGATCTCTCCCTTATCGAATTGTTCCTGCACCTGCGCTTGCGTATCTTTAAGTGTCTTCAGCTTTTCCGAGGTGGCTTTGATGTTCTCGGCGAGCACTTTCTGCTTTTGGCCAAGCAGTTCGGTGCTTTTTGGGTCAAGCTTGAGGAGTTTATCGATCCCCTTCAGTTCGCTTGTCAAGGACTTGCTTTGCTTTTCTACTCCTTCAAGCGCCTTGCCGAGCTTGGTTGTGTCCCCAGATATTTCTACGGTTATCCCGCTTATTCTCCCGCTTGCCAAAATCCCCACCGCCTCTCATATGTAGAAAATGAGCCGCGGTCATTTTCCGCTGCTCATTTTTTCTCTTAATCTTGCTCTATCCGGATGCGTTTCCTCAAGCCTCTTTGCGTTGGCGAGGTATTCCCGCCCCTCTTTTGACTCTGACATCCCGTGGATAAAGGCATCCCGGAAAAAGTAAACGTGCTCGATAATGTCAAGCATCAAGACATCACAAACAGATACCCCAAGATACTGCCCTACAAGCTTTTCCTCCCACGTCTCGGCGGCGTAGCTTATCCCCTCTCTACCGGCTGCCGGGTAGTAGGGGATTGAGAGTTTTTTTGGTTCAGGTTCTCCTGTATCCAGGCATAGTACTCGGTAAAGAAGAGGGAGACAAGCTCCCAGTCAAAGAGGATATCCTCAACTTCTTTAAGGGTAAAAACAATCTTCTCCTTGTTACAGTTGAAGAGCAAGAGCGCCGCATCAAAGATGGAATCCGCGCGCTCCTCGTCTACTTCCTGGCCCTCTTCAAGCTCTCCTGTTACAGCCATTACCTTTTTAAGGTCTGTCCGTGTCGGCACGTTTAGATGCACGACCCTCCCATCGCTAAAAGTGATGTCGAAATACTTTCGCTGATATATGGATAGGTCTAACATATGCCGCCTACTTTCTTAAGGCACAGAGGCCCCTATTTCTTCTTGGATGATCACCAGCGTCCCTACGTCGTCGAGTTTTCCTTTCGTTGCCGAAAAGACAGCATCAATGACCGTTTCTTCATCAGGCTTAAAGGTCAGCGTGAAGCCGCTCGTGTTTTGCCCAACGATTGTCACACGGACATCTCCATCGACAGGATCTTCGTGTACAAAGTGAACGATATACTGCTTGCCGCTATCAGCCCCGCCGAGTTTCGTTGTCCTGATTCCGGCGTCCTCCGCTACCTTCGCTGTTGTGCTAAGATACTTTAGCGTTTCCCCGTTCCATGTCATGATTCCGGTCTTGAGGTCGGCTTTTTCCACGGTCATTTTCCGCTTGCTGACCATACCGAGGTCATCAGACGCCTCGTAAAAGTCCATTGAGTATTCCAGCGCCGCGCCACCCTTTATCCAGGCGAGGAGGTTGGTCATTACCTCAAGCGCAGAGTTCTCCGGGATTGTCCCTGTGTACTCTTTTATATACACCTTACCGCTTCCCAGCGTGATGGTCTCATTTGTTCTTTTTTCCATTTACTATTCCCTTACTTTCTCCCAGAATAGAGCCAATTCGAAATATGTTACATACATTTTTTCGTCATTCGCCCATTCTCGGTATTTCCTGAAGCTGGAGAAGAGTCCCCTATCGCTCTCATCAAGCAAAAATTTCGTTATTCGTTCCTCTTTTTCCGTTTCAGTCTCTAGCGCCCAGTGCTGGATCGTGATGGAGTGACCTACCATTCTTTTGCTAAGATCAGCGCCTCGATATGTGATGTCGTCGCTAAAAAGCGTATATGGGGGCTGTGGACTTTTTAGGTACCGAGTATCTTTTGCCGGCAGTCCCGTTCCATCCTCAAGCCATGCCCTAATATCCATCTTCGAGTACCTCCTTGATGTCTATTTCGAGGTTTCGCTCAAGCTGCTCAAAGTTTGCGGTTATAAAATCTTGTGCTCTAGTTCTCCCCCCGCTTCGCGTCCTGTGTCCGTTTTTGAGAAGGTGGGAGAGTGATCCCTCGGGGCTCCGCACATACCACACATTCGTCTTACCGTTCTTAGTTTCATTGAGCGTCTTGGATGTGGGCGATCGACTGAACTTTCCCCGGCGCCCGACTGGTGCGTCGCGCTTCGTGTCATCAACAAATATCTTCGTCGACTTGTCCACTGCCCTTTTTACCCCCGCCGTAGCCCTTAGCCCATATTCCTTAAGCTCCTTCGAAAGAGCCGCCGACAAATCATTGATCGATACGCGTAGCGCCATTATACTCACCCACTAGCTTGATTTCCGCCGTGCTCTCGGCGAAGCGGTCAGCGTCTTTGATGTCAAAACCCCGTCCCCCGTAAACGATTCGGTAAGATTCTGTGTTGAAGAGAATTTTTTCCACCGCTAAGCAGTAACGGAGTCTGAATTCGTATGTGGATCTACTGATGTTGGTGCCGGCGTCAAAATATTCCCCTCCAGCCGTCTTATTGATGTTAGCGCGGGGCCGGCAGTAATCACTCCATCGCTCCGTCGAGCTATCAAGCTGCTGTATCAGTATCGGCGTGTTATAGCTGGCCATCACTCTGTCCTCGCTTCACACTGCAACTGCATGAGGAAGTCTGTTCGCAACCTTTCGATTGCCCTCGACTCCTTCACGCTGTAGCTATCGCGGTCGTAGAGGTCTTCGATAACGAAGAGGGCGAGTTGCTTCGCCCTCTCGTCGTCATCGTCGTATTCTCCGATAGCTCCGCGAAGCCAGCGCTCCGCCACTTCTATTAGCCGCATGATCCTACTGTCGGAGTCGTGATATGTGACCCCGAGGTGGTCCTTAACTTCTAAGATATCAACGACCACAGGAATCCACCTCCGTTCCTTAGGCTTAGGGCACGATGGCCCCTGCGCTGGTATCAATGAAGCCGTTTACGAAAGCATTGCTATCCCTTACCACAACATCCTCACGCTCAATGCCGCGCATCAAGACAAGGTCTTCCTCAAATGCGTTAAAGGTACCCGCCGCCGCGACATTGGAGGGCATCACAGTGAGTCGCTTGCGGTCATAGAATTTGATTCCCTCGGTTAAGTCCCCAACGATGAATGGGACTTTATCTGAATCCGTCGGTAAATCGTTGTTGGGAATAACCCTTACCGGGATCTTCCTTGCGCCAACGGGGAACATCAGCTGCATCGGATCGATAGGACTTGGCTGTAGTAAATAGGCCCCGACATCATCCTTAAGGGTGTCCAGGTAGTGCAAGCCGTCGTCATTGGTCACGATCCTGGATGTCGGCGCAAAGGCCTGCCCCAGCGTCACATTGACAGCTTTCTTGATGTCATCAAGTCCGAGAAATTCCGTCGCGGTTTTTGTTGCGATAGCTTCCAGAATAAGCTTGTTCCGGGTTACGCGAGATTCACCGCCGAGCCATTCCACAAGTAGCTGCAAAATAGCGGCGTCGCTGTCATCGACAAGTTCGTTTGTTACCGGCAGGAACCCGGCATATTTCTTGATAACATATTTGATTTGTGTGAATTTCGGAGTCGCCTGCTCCGGGATCTTGTCGCCTTCTCCAACCAAGGTAAACCCGGTCTGCTGAGCCCTTGCTTTATAGGTTCTCGATCCGGACATCGTTGTCACGGTCTCGGTGCTGACCAGTTGCTGCAGGTGGAACGTCGCATCCCGGAATTCCTCTACCTTCGTCGAGATGTCTTCCGGCACGGTATATCCTCCGTCCGGCTTGGATCCCTCAGTCATTTCGTCGACAACCTGCACAGGGATCATCCCCTGGGCGATCGCGTTAATCCCGTTTCTGAGGAACCCGACAAACTTTGCTGTGGCATCTTTCTCGGTTTTCTGCTTGACCTTATCGTCAATAACAGCGCTCTTTTCCTCTTTGAAAAGCCGTTCAGCAATCGCATACTCTTTTTCAAGAGCATCAATTTCGTCAAGTTTGGCCTCTGTCTGATCTAGGTTCTTGTTGTCATAGAGGACGTTTGCCTCTTTGTTCAGGCCTTCAATCTGCCCTCTGAGTTCTCGCATTCTCTTGTTCATTTTTTCGTGCACTCCTTTATTTTTTTTGCCAGGATTGATTCCCGGATTCCCTCAAGCCTTGCCCTGATCGCTGCTTCAGTCTCTGCTGCTCCAGTATCAGGCTGCTCCGTCAGGGACGCCTCTGGTTCTGGCTTGCAGGCAGTGGCAAGGTCGATCCCTCCCGGCAGGACAGCCTCCGGGAACTGCCTCATGTATCCCGTCATAATCCCGTCCATGACAGTCGCCTGTATACTGGCAACCGCCAGCTTCTCCCCTCTGAGCAGGGTCACATGGAAGTGCTCGTTCATATTGTCAGCATTTAGCCACGTTTCAGCGTCAATCTTGTCAGCAATTTTCTCTTGGGGCGATTTGGCCTTGCCCATATACAGGGGCATCATCACACTGTCCTCAATTTTGTCCAGGGATGCAACGTCCCTTCGCAGGTCATTGGCATTCCCGAAGCTCCATGTCATGGGCTTGTGGACTAAGACCATGCTATTCTTGTATAGCCTAATCTCATCCGCGACCATCATTAAAAAGCTGGCGGCGCTTGCGCTGATCCCATCCACGTAAGCAATGACTTTTATCCCCTTCCCCTTTACTCTCTCCAGCATGCTCACCATGGTAGAAGCCGCAAAAACGTCGCCCCCCGGACTGTTGATGAGGATGTTCAGGGTTTTCAAGTCCTTGCTCAGACCCTCTAAATCTTTTTGGAAGTCTGCTGGCGACTTATCGTCTTTTCTGCTGTATCCTCCACGGCTAAAAATAATCGCGCCGTAAATGTACAGATCTGCTGTTTCCTCTGTTGCGTTTTTAAACTCATAAAAACTCATGCTACCTTCTCACCACCTTTCGCCACGCTTGTGTCTGTGCTTGGATCCGCCAGCGTGCTCCATTGAGTCCCGACCTGCTCTATCCTGATCGTTGATCCGTTGCCCACAAGAGTATCTCCGCCCGGCACGGCCTCAAGATCAAGATGTTCCCGGGCCTCGTTTGGCATATATAAAAACGACGATATCCCTTTTGTGAGTGTGTCGACTTGGGTCTTGAGATCAGCCCTGAGCAGGGCGCCGACGTTAAACTTGAAAAAGTACCCCGCCGCCAGATCCTTATCAGAGAGAAGCTTATAATTCAACTCCTCTTCGTACTGGCCTATAATCACCATAAGCGTATCCACCAAAAAAGCGAGGTTTTGATTCTCGCTTGAGGCGTAAGAAGATTTTGAATAATCGTTGATCTGTACCGGCTTAATACCGAAGGCAGACGCGATCTGCAGCGCAGAATATTTTTTTAACTCAAGAAATTGGTTGTCTCCCAAGCTTGTATTCAGAGGCGTGAATGTGCTGCCCACCGGGATCGGTATGATCCCTTTTCCTGCCGTTACATCTCCCTTTGCATATCGCTCAATATTCTTCAAGAAGCTTTTAACATTCTCGTCGCTAAGGCTACCGGTGTGTTGCACCACGGCCTTTGCCATGAAGCCGGATTCATACATAGCATTCTGGAGCTTCTGCGCCTTCTGGTTTCCCGTGATTGTAGATTGTAGAATCTGCCTCACCGGGATCCCCTCAATACCGTCCGAGATGGTGGATTTTAGGTGTATGACCTCTTCGCTCGAAAATTTATATGACTTTGTGCCGATCTGGTAAATGTACCAGATGTCAGGCACCTCGCTCAGGAGCATGGCATCGTCGTAATAGATCGTTACCTTGTCGGCATCCAATGGAATAAGCTGCATCTTGTCGCCATATCCGTCGATATAGGCAAATGCGTTGCCGTTATGATTCCGCTGGTATTCCATGACTGACTTCCACGTCGTTGATGTCATGTGTCGGTTGGGGCGGTTCCGTAAGATATTGTAAAGTGGGTGTCGCGTGGCTTCTTTTACGCCTTTTTTGGGCGTCTTTTTCATAAGCTTGAGCGGAAGCTTTCCGATCGCCTCAGACAAGAGCTTCAGACAGGTAAAGTAAGTTACTTCGGACCGGATGTCCCTGTCCGTATGTTTATCGATCCCAAGGAATTCAGCCAGCTTGTACCACTCTTCGAGCTCAGGCCGCTTGACCTTATTCACGACCTTTTGCCAAGCTTTATTTACAATATCAGTCAGACGCACCCGTCTCACCCCATCCCATGATTTCAAGATATTTTTTAAGCTCTTCTTCTACGTCGACGCCGGCATCGAATTTCATATAGGCGACATGGGCGTCAATCACCGCGTCGACCGGGTCGATACGCTTGCTTCGTGCTTTCGGTTCTTTATCAACCTTGATCTCCCCGAAGCTGTTGGCAACCACTTTGGCATTGGTCATGCTCCAAGTTAATAGCTCATTCCCCCGGTTATACTCGACGCTTCCCGACTTGATGTTCAAGCGCATGTCGACCGTAGCGTCATTCAAAAACCTTGCACTCTGGGTTACTTCCAGAAGCGGGAACCCCAAATCTTCAAGATCACTTAAAAAGCCGTCGGCGTTGTGGGGGTCGTACCCTATCGCTTTCGGCTTCAGGTCGTATTCTTCTATGATTTTTTTCAGATGGGCGACAATAAATTTATAGTCGTTCTTGTATTCGTGTATCCCGCCAGTAACAGTAATCAGCTCGGATTGCTCCCAAATGTCATACGGGGCGATGTCCGTTTCGATGTGTTCTTGCAGCCGGCCCCGAGGCATAAAAGAGTGAGAGTACAAATAGAATTTTCCGTCGAGCGGGAATGTCAAGGCGATGCTGGTCAGGTCGCCACCGCTTGACAAGTCGATGCCGATATAGCATGGGCGACCGCGCATATCATCAAGGGCTCTTTCACTGGCGCAGGCTTTCCAGTCTTCTGTTTTTTCGATAAAGCTTGTGCTTGCGTCCCTCGCCCAGAGATTCATGGCCTTGGTTAGATAATCACGGAGCTCGCCACCGCCCATATCTTTTGCTGTTTGGGCGTCTTGTCTGAGTGTTTTCAGTCCGTGATCCGTGCGGGCCAAGTGCGGGTTCGCTTTAACGAAATTGCACTCGTCGAAGTAATCGTCACCCTTGTCAAGACAGTGAATATCGACGAAAAAGTCATCCGCCGTCACGGCACCTTCAAGGATTTTCACCGCATAGGAATCAATCTCGTAGCTAAAACTTGTCGGGCTTTGGTCGAACCCACGCGTGGTGATCATGCTCAGAAGGGTTTCCTTGAGTGATCGCGTTCCGTTATATAAAGACTTATAAATATAATTTGTCTTTTGCTGTTGGACTTCGTCGAGTGATGTGTAGATCGACCGGAAACCATCATCGAGCCCGGCTTCTCGGGAGAGGGCTTCAATTGTGGATAGTGTTTCCAAGCAGACGATCACTGACTTATAGTCTTTGACCTCAAAGAGTTCGCTTAGGTCGTCATCTATCTGGATAAACTTAGACATCTCTTCCCAGGCAATCCGGGCCTGCCTTTTCTTTGTCGCAACGGTAAAGAGTTTCCCATAATTGTACCCGCAAAAATTTCCGATGTAGGTTCCCATAATCCCGTTTGTCATGGACTTCCCGTTCTGCCGCGCCATCGAAATATAAGAGCGCCGGAAGCGCCGGAAGCCATCAAGGGTTTTCCACCCCATTCTCCCGCCGAATTGGAGCATTTGGAACCCGTACAACCTAATCGGTCGCGGCTCTGTTCCCTCGGCAATGGTCAGGGTTTCAGCATACTCGATAACTCTTTCTGACGCCGCGATATCCCAGTAGTAAGGGAACCCGGCCGTTTTCTGCCGGCGCAAGTCTTCCAGGTGTCTTTCGCACGCTAGGATATGCAAGCGGCCGGCGGTTATTTTTCCGTCAGCCACCATTTGAGCGTATTCGGTTACGTGGTCATCCATAAGGATCACCCCGATGAACTGAATTTACTGAATTTATTTTTCGGTGGATCCGGAACTTTTGCAGAGACAAGACGGCAGCGTGCCGCTGCCGTGAGGCCAAGGTCGGCAGCAGAAGAGCGCACCTGCTTGAAGGCCCTGTCTTGGAGGGCTGAAAGCTTATTCAGGGAGTCGAGGTCAAGGAACTTCCCTGTCCTCATAAGCCTATCAAGTGCCCTGCTTGCTTTTTGATATGACTCTTTCGCCAGAAGATACCGCGCGAGTGCTTCCTCGTCGAGCTCGGTCATGATGCCGCAGGCCAGGAGCTTGTTAGCAAGCTCGCCGAACTCCCCGCGGAGCCGCTTCGGCAAAGTCTTCGGCGGCGCGACATCGACAAAAGGAACGCTTATTTCCTCACGTTCCCTTCGTGCGATTTCCGCTTTTGACATATGCGACACGCCCTTGCTTGCTACCAAGGCAATCGGCTGTTTGTTATTGCTTGACATTTGGCCACCTCCTGACTTCTAACTCGGCGTTTGGTGCAAAAAACCCCCCGCGCCGTTCCCCCTTAGGGGCTTTGTACTTTTTGGATCACCCTCGGTCATCTGGCTCGGTAACCTGAGCGGTGATTTTATTTTTGCTTTTCTCCGGCTGTTTTCCCTCTACACTTCTTTTTGTTTCGGCTTTTCCAGGTTCTTGCGCTGGCGTATCATTTTCGTCTAATTCGACAACTTTTTTGCCTTTGTACGTCGCGCTCATGATCTCTCCGGCTCTCTCTGCGTCAACCTCAAATACCTCGCCAGCCCTTAGGGTCCGCCGCTCCTTGCCTAACGTCAGCGTCGGTTCTGCAGTAACTTTCAACTTGATCATCTTGATACCCCTTCCCTCTGAGGAACCTCCCATGTGCCCTATCATGGCAGGCATGGCATAGGCCCTCAAGATTTGTATAATCGAATCGCCTGCTCCAGGCTTCCGTGATCGGTACCTTATGATGAGCCTCCACCGCTATAGCCCCGCACCCGCATCGGTACCCCGCATCTTGCAGCACCCTAGCCTGGAGGACTTGCCACCCCTGAGAATTGTAAAAACTCTTTAGACGCTTATCTCGCCCCCGGTTATACCTGCTCATCCTCTGCTCCTTTAGCTGCTGGTCCTGCGCGGCCATGATCGGCTGGCAAACATCGCAGTACTTGACAGGATAAGGGACTGGCTTCTTGCATCTGCCGCAAAGCTTCAAAATCATCTCAATCCCCTTTTCCAATAATTACAAGTATCAGATCATTGACAACACGTGTTAAAGCGTATATAATATATTTAGGAGGTGAGGGAATTGACGGCCAAGGAGCTGAAGCGGAAGCTTAAGGCCGCAGGATGGAAGCTAACTGAAGGCGGATCACACACCATCGCCATCCATCCAAACAAGCCGGGAGTACAGATTCCAATCACTCGCGGCTCCGGGGAAATCCCGACAGGAACCCTGCACCAAATCCTGAAAGACGCGGGACTGAAATAAATCCCGCGTCTTCGGGCGAAAGCAAAAGAAAGCGAGGAAGTCTTATGAGGTACGTATATCCAGCCATACTTTATCCCGATGATGATAAGATTGGCGTGAAGGTTCCTGATCTTCCGGGGTGCTACACTTTCGGCGACGATAATGCCGACGCCTTGATTATGGCCAAGGACGCCGTTGAAATGTGGCTATGGAGCGCAGAGGAAAACAAAAGCCCCATTCCCGGGGCATCGCCCACCTTGCCATATGGACATGGCGAGACATTTACTTTGATTGTTGCCGATACCGACCAATGGAGAAGGGCCCATGATAAGAAATCTGTGAAGAAAACATTGACCATCCCCGCCTGGTTAAATCATCAAGCAGAGAAGGCCAACGCCCCATTCTCACAGATTCTTCAGCAAGGCTTAAAAGACTACCTTCAGATCGACTGAGACAAAGCCAAAACCGAAAACCTCCAGAATGGTCAGCTCTGGAGGTTTTCGGCCTAAGGGAGAAAAGAGATGATTCACTTTACACTATATCACAGAAAAGTGTATCATAGTGTATCATCTTTTCCGGCGGCGATCAGCGCCGCATTATGGATGCGGTGGACGGTCGGCCACGATACCGATAGTCTTACGCATATCAGCTCCCACGTCAGCTGCTCAATATATCTATACCGCATAAGCCGCCGATGCTCCGGATCCCTCAGGTCGGCAATGGCTGCCTCAATCTCCCGCTGTTTTTCTATCAGCTCATCCCACTTCCGGGCGTGCTCCCGCTCCATGTCCACCAGCTTGATAACGATTTCCGCCATGGAATCTTTGACATGACCGCCGCCCCGCGTATACCTCCAGCGCGTAGGCTGTGGACTTTCGGCTTGGGTTCGGAGCTGCATCATTTGGCTCTCAAGCTGCTCAATCTCCCTGCTTATATATCGGTATTGTCTAAACTCGGCTTTAGTCATGGCCGTCGCCGTCCTTCGCCATCCCCAAACTGGACAAATAGATCCTTGTCAGCCAAATCAAACTTTGTTGGCATAGTATCACGCTCCTGTTCGCATGTCTTGGCCTGGATAAACAGCCATAACAAATGGTTTTGCCCGCTCAATTATCCTGCCGCCAAGGCCTTTATCGAGCTCGCATATGTCATCCGTGCTGCGCTCACTTGATAATATCGTGATCGCCGCCGGATTGTTATATCGGGCGTTTACAATTTCAAACCCGATCTTGATCTCGGCGGCAGTGGGTTTTTCCCCCGCGGTCGTCTTAAGGAAATCGTCAACATAGAGAACCGGCACGTTTTTAAACTCGCGTATGATCATGTCGTATTCAGGGTCATTGCCAATCCTTTTCAGGCGCCCAACCTCGTCTCCCCAGATCATATACTTGGCCTGATAACCAAGCTTCAGGAATTCTCCAACCATCGACGTGCAAAGATGCGTCTTCCCGGTGCCTGGCGATCCACCGACGTAGAACCATTTTTTCTTCGCCTTGTCGAAGTCTTTCAGGTATTGCGTTGATGTCTTTTTCATCAGCGATTGCCATGGTTTTTCGGCCCGGAAAGTCTCTTGTGTCTGCTCGTCAAGTTTATCCGCTAGCCCGGTTTCGCTGACAGCTCTGCTCATTCTCCGCTTATCCATGCATTCACAACGCACAGCATGGAGATCGCCGTCAGGCTTTTCGTAGACGATGATTCCACGGTTTCCGCAAATGCCGCAATCATATCCGCCAAAAGCAACGTCACGCGCCAGGCTTACCAATCCAGCCATCATGGCTCAACTCCTTTCTGCCTCATCCGTCCGGGCCTATGAAAATGCTCGTCGGAAAATCAGTCTGTGACAGCTGGCGCTGTTTTTCAGGCTCTTTTTGGCGTGATCGTCGTCGCTCTTTCTCTCGGTCTTCGATCTGCGATACATGCAAAACGCCGTCATCAAGCCAGCTCTGGAGTATTTTTGATACATACGCCATCTTCCGGACGTTCTGAGAGCTGGATATTTTCAATGCCTCGATAACGATCTCATCCGGCTCAGGGCTGCCGCGATTGCCGAAATCTATACACCATGACTGAATTGATTCGGCATCAAGAGGTGACAGAGGCCGCCCCCATGCTTGATGCGCGAATTGTATTGCTTTTGAGCCGGCTGGCTTTTCTGGTTCAGGTTCAGGATCAACGTCGACGACGTCCCCAAGGGGGACTATAGGGGGTTGTTGTTCTCCTATGCTTTTCTTTACTATGCTTTTCTTTTCTTTTCTTTGTGGGGTTTCAGGCATGGTTTCCTCCCTAGTTTCTGACGCCGAAACTTGGAACCCTTGGTACTCCTTAGTTTTAGATCTCTTCCTCAACACGACTTCTGCTCTTTTTTTGATTCCGTTGCTCGTTAGCATTCCGGTTTCGCGGAAAGTTTCTCTATCGAAAGCACCGTGGCGGAGAAAAGAGGACAGGATGTCGTTGTATTCATCCGCGGTAATTTGTAGTTTCCGGCGAATTACCTCCCTCATTTCCTCCCCTATTTCTGACGTTGAAATATCAATACATAAGTCGTCGGATCTGTAACAATATTCCAGGTGCATAAAGTAAAAAGCATAGGCTTTTGCACCATATATCATGATCGTTGGCTCTATTTTTGGGTCTGTCGTTGAATCTGTGTCGTGCGGGAAATATTCCAATCCGACTTTCTTTGGCCGCCCCATCAGTTCACCCCCGTAGAAGCGTAAATTGATTTTTCACCATCTTTTGCCGTATTCGCGAGTCGGGCTTTTGGATATCACTCCTCCGTAAAAAGCGCGTCCGTAAGACTTCTCGCTGCCTCGATCCCCCGTGGAGCAATCTCAAACCAATCGCCTGGCTTCGACATGCCGTCAGCGATGCTATTGTATATCGTGCGCAGCTCAGCAACGCCTTCCTTTGAAGCCCCTTCGATGGCTGAGCCGATGCGCTTTTCAATGTGTTCTTGCTCAACCCCAAACACCGCAAACTTTCTGATCATCTTTTCGAGAGAATCTTTCGTAACGTCAACTGTGGCAACGAGTGTTTCCCGGCATTTTTTGACCGCTGCGTCCGTAAGCTGCGGAGGCAACACCGCCAAGATGCAGGCGCGTTTCCGCCGGGATCCTTGGTTGGCAATGAGTTCGTAAATATCCCGCGGGTCGTCAAGTCGCTGTGTTTCCTTCTTGGTTTTTCGGATATGCTTCACAGCGAAGGTGATGGCCGACCGCGTATTCGTCTCCAGATCCCAAGCATAGGCCTCCATCTCAGATTCACCGTCTTTCTGGGACAGCTCCTTAATTCCGTACTCAATATTCCCCCAATGCCGCGCCATCTCTTCGGCCAGCCGGATACTCGGTCCGGATACGGTCTGGCCGCCGCGGGGATAGGAATACTCTGCCTGCTCGGCCAGCGCCTTTTTCCCGCAGGCAATCATAACCTCGTCGAAGGCCCTTCCCTGGTCTCTTGGGAATCTTTTCGCGATGACCATGCGGCTCTGTACCTCGCCAACGGCTCTGGCGCTCTCGATTGTCACTGCACCGGCGTTGACGTGATCCGGCATCATGGATATAAACGGGTTCTCGACCGCTGGCCGGCTTTCAATAATTTCAGACATCCTAATCCTCCTTTATGCGTTCTCCGCAGTGTGGACAAAAATCAACTCCGCAGAATGTCGTGGTACATATCGGGCACTCTTCTCCATCTCCGACCCTATAAAGCTCCAGCACATCACCCTTTGGATCAACGCCACTATCCCATCCTTGATGACCGCTTTCCTCACTCGCCTTAAAAATGACAGCCCATGCACCTTCGTATTGATAATATTTGCTCATTTCGGCCTGTAGTTCGGCTATGCTGATCTTCCCCCGGGATTTTCTCGCTATCAGGGCACTGTTACCGCGTATATCGGTATCCCAAGTAAAATCAATCCCCATTTTCTTCTTCCTTTCTCAGATTACCCACGGCGGCAAATGGATCGGCTGGATCTCATACCGCTCGGATGTGTAGTCCCATCCGATCCCCGGCCAGTGGTCAGTTTTTTCACATGTCAGGTACGTCGTCAACGCCGCCTGGTACTCGCTGCGACCAAAGCTGATCATCTCATCGTCTGGGGCGTAGCAAGCAATGGCATACGGCGGATCTTTTTCAACTGCGACAAAGATAAAATTGCAGTCACCGAGTCCGGCCGCCTTGGTGCCGTCGATGTACCACGCCGCCTGCATGTGATACTGGTACGACAAGCAAGCTCTCGTAAAGGCGTCTCTGTCGGCGCTGGCCGCCGTCTTCAGGTCGACAATCCATCCAGGCTTATAGAGGTCCAGCCGAGCCTTGCCAGCAAGGCCCTGATCTGCCCACTGGATGGTCTTTTCTGTTTCGCCACCCTGCAATAGCGCCCGGCAAACAGGATGGATCGAGACGGCGCCTGCGACGCCGTCTGCCCTGTCAAAAGTATCCTGGTCAATCACAGTCCGTCCAGCGGACTGCTCCTCAAACTCCGTCCATGCTGCTTTCCCGGCCTTTGTGCGTCTGTCAACAGCAGGCGCGACCACAAAAGCTTCTTCCCAGCGGTCCCTTTCCAATACCAACGCGTGGACAAGGATGCCAAAGAGTAGAGCTGGGGTGTGAGGGCGTGGATTGATCAGATTGGCCATATAATGAGCCGGGGATTTAGTGACCAGTTTCAAATCTGAACACCTGATACCCTCAACGGCTTCATACTCCTGATAAGTCATATCCCCACCGCCATTCTATAATCGATTTCGGCCTGCTGGCGTTCCTCTGCCCACCTGCGTTCCTGCTCATCTCTACCATCCCTGATCTTGTCGCCGACATAGTCAATCATGTCAAGCAGATCCTCCAAGAGCGTCGCGGCATTCGACAGGCAGCCTATGGCCTCCTCAAGGTCGCTGAGCTGGTAATCGGTCATGATGATGCCTCCGTATCAATAACGCAGGTTTTTTTGTCCAGTGTCGCCTTAAAAAATACGGCGTAATACCTTTTGCAGGCCTCACATTGCACAACCCTGTTTTCGGCCCAAACATCATCAGTCTCTCTGAGATCTGCAAGTGTTTTCTGTTCGTGTCCGCAGCACGGGCACTGGATGGTGGTGTATATCATGGATTTTCCTCCTCTGTAAATATGCTATTTTCTGATGGGGCGCCCTGAGAGACCTGCTCCACAGTAACAACGATCCGAGGCTTGTCACTGTAAAACTTACCAGTCGGGCCATACTCCACGACCTGACTGTCATCCAGCCAACAGACGCCATTCAGCGCATCCTTAACGGCTTTGACATAATTGTCGAGATCTGGTTTGCTCGTCGGCCGGAGTAAGCCGGAATTGGCTTGGAGCTGCCTTTTCCGCGACCAGCTACGCGGGATATCCCGGTAAAACTCGACCGACAACCTCAGCGGCCCCTGAAGCGGCTTTTGATCCCCAAGCTGCTGTTGCGCAGCGTATCTTACCTGCCGTTTGTAATCCCGCGCGTTCGCTGGGTCGTAGACGTGTGCATGCCCGGCGACAACAGACGCCCGCGGGCGCCCCTGGGCGACAGGGATGCCCGCGATTTCCAGGCGGATCATTGGGCTGCACCTAACGGTACGCCGGTGCTTAATAGTGGTATATCGCTGTCGTAGTCGTGAGAGTCTTCGGATGGGGTCAAATCGTCCGCGAAGACCTCTATTTCGTTCTCAGAATCGGCGTCGCGAGCAGGATCAGCAAAATCAAGCGACTGCTGCCCAGAAAGCTTGTAAGCGCTCAAGATATTCTCGATGGATTTGTTCCAGGCCCCATGTCGCCGGACGATTTCAAAAAAGTCTTCAACATCATGGCCGATCAGGTAATATTTAGGGTTGCCGTCTGTGTCCTCCTCGCCTTTCTGGCAATGGGAAAGCTCGTGATCAATCAGCGCCATCCGGGTCTTATCGCTTCCTTCGAGAGTGCGCCAGACTTCCTCGTTGATCGAGATTGTGAAGTTTGACGGCTCATGATTTGGATTGGCCGCCAACATTAGGATTTGCGTCTTCGTGCTGGTAAGCTCGGTTTGTGACCAAGTTGTTTTTTGCCGGCTGTTCCAAGCGCCCTCGCGGAGCAGTACAGAGAAGCGAGCCTCGGCCAAATCCTGACGGTGATCGTTGATCAGCGGGACGATGTAATTCTCGTAGATTTCTGAAGCGTTAAGATAGCTTGCCATGGTGGTATCCTCCTTATTTATTAGCTCTATAAAATGCTTCTGCAAACCCCTTGGGGGTGATAGCCCGTAAGGCTGCGCGGTCTAGATTCAGGTGCTTGTATTCGGGCGGACAAACGGGCGCGGCATGTCGGCTCCCGTTTGTCCGCCCGTTGGGAAAGCGCTTGACTAGATCGTCGGGGCGTACCTTGACAGTGGGCGTCGGATTCTTAAAATACCCCCATAGATCAGTCCGTTTGACGCCAGCATGGCCAAATTGCCATTGCTCAAAGGTATAGACTGGCTTACCTAAAAACTGCCGTAAGAATCCTACTGGGTTTTCCAGGGCCCAGAACTTGAGCTGTGATCCCGGATACGCTCTGATCGTCCAAATGATCCTTAGCCCCGCCTCAACCAGAGCCAGTGGCTCTTCAAAATCTCTAGGTGCCGCCCCTTTCGCAAGACTAAATTCGGTGCATACTGGAGCAAAAAGCACGCCATAGACATTAGCGATATCAACATGGCATGAGGGTCCGCCTTCCCGCGACATCCACTCTATCCCGCCGCTCCTCCTCAAGAATGTGTAATTTTTCATGTCGTATCCCGGCAAGGTGATGACCTCCACATCGTACCCAGCGTCTGCGTAGGGCTTCGACCACGCACCAGTCCCGCCACAGAGATCAAGGATCACCTTAGACATCCGGCATCACCGACCCCACATACTCCGCATTCAAGTCCTCTTCATCCCTCTTCCGTGCCGCATCCATATGGACATCCCTGGCCTCTTCGTAGCCGGCGAGATACCCCTCAAGCTCCTCCGCGATGTCCTTAAGGCCAACCTCCTCGCCCAATACCGCCGCATTGGACACAAGCAGTATTGCCCGTGTTAAGTCGTCTATCATCTCGTACAAGCAATCTATGCCTATCAATGCTTTACACCTCCGCGATTTTGTGGTATTTTTAATTTGCATGATTTCTCTAGTCCTCGGCCTGTGCCGAGGCCTTTTTTGCCTCCTCATACTCCTGACAGGCAATCTTTGCCACCCGCAACCCTGCGTGGCCCCATATCTCCCGTCTTGCGCCATTTTCGCTTACATATGCCTTCCACGCCGGTCGTCCAAGCTTGGCCCGATGGCCTGACTTGATACACAGATACGCCCTGTCACCGCCTACAGTGGCCTTATAGTACGCGCTGTCGATCCTTGCCCATTCAAGCTTCATGGTGCACCTCCGGCTTCTGCAGCACCGCTAAATACTTCCTAGGCTCCGGCTGTACCGTAAGGCCATAATCTGCAGGAAAAATGACCTCGAGTGTCGAGTCGTCGACGCTTAGGATCTTTTGCGGCACTATGCCGCCGGGGGCATCCGCCATGCTGATCTGGCCGGCGCCGGTGATGGTGAGCGATATGCCCTCGTTTCCGGTTATCGTGACTGTGTGCTTCATACTGTCTCCTTTCTTACGGCCGGCATCTTGACCGCCTTTGCGATCTTGAGTAGCCGTGCATACTTCCTCTGTAGCCTCCAAAGCGCGTTCCTGGCCTCCTCACGGTCGATGATCGCGGCCGCCTTCTCTTCCTTCAGTTCGGCGATTTTGTTCTTGAGCACCCGATTCTCATCTTTAAGCCTTACGTGGGCATCGGCGTGAGCCTTTGCCTCGTCGGCAGCGCGGTCGGCGTAGCGCATCCATTCGTCCAGCCTGTCGCTAATTTCGGCATTCTCTTCTTCGAGTTCGTCTATCCGGCGCTGTTTGGCGTAGAGCACTGCCCCTTCCCTCCCGTCTTCCTGTCATACCTCCGGCACTTCTCGCCGGGTCGGCCTCCGCATCCTTCGAGATTAGGACATGGCCCCTCTAGGCAGTACTCAAAGAAGTCTTCGCCGGATTTGTCATACTCCTCGCAGATTCTCTGCGCTTCTTCTAGGCTCACGTTTCCCGCCAATACTGTGGCTAGATTAAAGAGTGCAATCCATACGTCACCGTAGACCTTGACGATGGTATAGTCTCCACGTCTGCCATAAGAGTGATAAGTCCAAATCATCTCTCATTCCTCCTTTTACGCTGATGTCAGCGTGCTTCTGTGTCTTGGATACGATTTACCGTAATCGCGGCTTGCCCTGGTTTCATGCGTGCTTTAGGCTATTTTGCATCTCGATAACGCGGTCTGCTTTGTACCTTTGTACTCTTCAGACCCTCCGCACTTCGGGCAGTTGTCAAAGACCCTTTCTCAAGCTTGATGATAATCACACACCATGCGGTCGCTAAATTGCGCCATGAATTGCATTCCATGCAACTCAGGATCAAAAAAATAGGCGACAGAACACTCAAGAAAATTGCAACCTGCGACAACTTCCTTTATTGTAAAATCGCTTTTTCCTGATAATTTGTTGCCCAAAGCTTGAGGAGTAATGTTAAGTTCCCCGGCGAACTCTTTGAGAGAAGATCCCTTTTCGGCTACACGCCCTCTTAGCCTTGAGAAATATCTACTTCGCATCATCATCTCGCCACCTTCCGCTTAAACGCTTTTCATGCAACTAATGACTTTGGGTCAGGGGAACGAGTTGCTAATAATGAGATTGTATATCAAGGTGAGCCGTCTTGTCAAGCACAAAAATAAATAAAATTTGGAAGTCATGCAACACGAGATTATTTTTGATTTTATAATATTGCATAATTAGCAATTATAATGTATTATACATAGAGGTGCTTGTTTTGATTAGAAAGGAGTTGAGTGAAATGAAAACGAGGATGGAAAAGCACATTGATCTCGCGGCAAGAAGGCTGCGGGAAATACGTGAAGGCGCTGGAATGAGCCAAAAAGATTTTGCTGAGAAGTTTGGTGTCCACAAATCAACGTATTCAAGATATGAAAGCGGGGAAATCGAGCAGCTAAAAATGCCCCTTGTGTCCAAGATATGTAACGAGTACAACATTAATGTTGGGTGGTTGGTTGGCCTTGAAGAGGAAAAATATATTCTAACTGAAAAGGCATTCCAAGAAACAAAACGATTGCCCATCCTCGGTATCGTTAAGCCTAACGTCTCAATCTTTGCACAATCGGATATCATTGACTATGCGTTTGTACCAAAGACCGACTCCGCCGATTTCTGCCTAATAGCTCAGGACGGTACAATGTTAGGAGCTGGGATTTCTGAGGGTACCGTTGCTTATGTAAAAACCCAGGATACAGCCGCCGCCGGCGACATTGTTGTTGTTGAGTTTGATGACGAGGTTATAATCAGGCGGCTCGTCATTTTATCTGACGGCACGGAAGTATTCTGTAAAGAGGAAATAGGCGGTAGGCGGGATAACTTCGGCCACATTCTAGGCAGAATCATCGGCAAGGTTACATCCTTCCGTTCGGAGGTAAAGTGACATGGCAACATTCGTTAAGATATTAAATAAAAACGGAAGGGTAAAAGCTTGGCAGGCACAGATATATCTTGGTTACGATGAGCGTGGGAAGCAAGTCAAAAAATACGTCAATCGCCCAACTCAAAAAGAGGCGAGGGAAGCGGCAAAGGCGTTGGAAAAGAAATACGGGTCAAATAAAAACTATGGAACGTTGAAAATGAAGTTTGGGGATTACGCGGATGAGTGGATTGCGCTTAATAGGAGTAGGCTCGCACCGTCAACGGTTGTCCTTTATGTTGGATACGTTAAAAACCATTTCAAGCCTGCGTTCGGATCAATGAGATTGGATCAGATAACAGAATTGCATATCCGGCGCTGGATGGCTCGGAAGCTAGAGACCCACGTACAAAACACGGCCAGGAAGCTCTTTTTTATCTTGCGTGAAATGCTGCATGATGTATTAAAGGACGGGACCCCCTGCAAAGATATTCAGCCGCCGCCGAAGGGAAAGCATAAGCCATATATTCCAACGGAAGAGGAATTCGAGAAAATGCGCAAAGACGTTAAAGGAACTAAATACGAAATCATAATACTATTAGCGGCCTGGTGCGGGCTTCGGCGTGGAGAAATTTTTGCGCTGGAGTGGAATGATATCAACTGGGCAAACGGCACGATAAAAATAGACGAGGCGCTATCGATCTCCGAAGGCGAAGGATACGTCGCAAAAGACCCAAAATCAGATAACGGGTTCAGGGGCATAGCCGTTCCGGATGAATTGATGGCACTTTTGCAGGAATGGCGATCAAAGCAAAAGGTGATCAAGAAAAGGATTTTCAGCGGCCGGCCGGACAATTTTTCATCTACATTTATTGAATTGAGAGAACAATACAGGTGGCCGCCGTCGCGATTCCACGATCTCCGCCACTACCATGCATCTTGGATGTATAATAAAGGTATTCCTGATCACTATGCCGCCCAAAGATTAGGCCATGATATTCAAACGCTGAAATCAATTTATCAACACATTGGGTTAGAGCAAAAAGCGGATTTGGACAGCCAGATCAAAGGGCTTTTCGCGACAAAAGAACAGAACAAAAACAGAACAGACACAGAAAATAGTTTTTAATAGCATGAAAACCTATTTTCATAATTGCATGATGCGCAATAAATTGACGACGTAATAGGGACGTTAGACCGTTGAAAATCAACGAAAGAAGAAAAATTGCATGGAACGCAAAACATTGGATTCAGGTTCTAGTGCCCGCAAGGGTGTGGAGGTTCAAGTCCTCTCGACCGCACCACCTAAGTACGTCGAGAATGATACAGTCGCGCTGATATCTTTCAGCAGCTATAACGGATGCCCCTTGGTTTAAGGGGTTTTTTGACTTGATTCATTTGGTAGTTGCTTGTCCCAACCATAAGTTATCTTGGTGTATATCAGAGGTAGAGTGGGTAGAGACATATTGAGACGTTAGGGTTGAATTTGGGATGAACGAAAAGCGCGATAATAAAGGATTTTGGAATCGTTACGCGAAACTTTATGACTTTGAAACCAACAGGTTCAGCGGCAGAGCCTATGCAGAGATGTATCGGATGATGGCAAACGCCCTTTCGCCTGATATGGATGTGCTGGAAATCGCGACAGGAACCGGCTTGATCGCCGTAAACACGGGGGCATTTGTCCGCCATATTGAAGCGACGGACTTCTCGCCTAAAATGATTGAAAAAGCGAAAAGGAAAAAAGCTCCCGCCAATGTACGTTTTTCTGTCGAGGATGCAACATCGCTTTCTTTTGAAAACAATTCTTTCGACGCTGTTATCATATCGAACGCGCTTCACATCATGCCGGAACCTGACACAGTGCTTTCCAACATTTCAAATGTACTTAAACCAAATGGGCTGCTCATCGCCCCTACTTATTCCCATGGCCATATTCGGGAAACGACATGGAACCTGAACGCTAAATTTTTGAGACTTATCGGCTTTGAGACTTATTCTAAATGGACACCGGATGGGTATGTTGAGTTCATACGGCGAAACGGTTTCCGAGTGGAAAGATGGCAAGTCTTAAAGGCTGCCTTTCCCCTTGTGTACCTTGAAGCACGCAAAATCGATTAAACTGATGATTTTTAACATTAACCAGTGTGGCGTGTCGAATGAGGATGCGCTTTTACCTATATATTACCGAAAAATTACCACAAACAGGTGGTTCGTCATAAACTCGCCTGATATGATGTTGCCAGAAGCTTAAGCTTGGTTTTTCACAAGGTAGCTTGTGTGCGCACACAAGGTACAGCACAATCTCAATTACTTTTGTCGAATAAGGAGATGTTTAAGGAATGAACGGAAAAAAAGCTCTGGTATGCCTTCTCTCAGTTATTCTGTGTCTCAACTTACTCGGAGTAGCCGCATTTGCCCAAGAAGAGCCCGTTGCTAAAGGTAGCATCGGTTTCTCTTTCGGTGATGTCAGCTCGATTCTCTGCGGCAAAGACCTGACAGGTAACGTTTACTCTTATGATATCGGTGGTACGGATGCTTTCAATCTAACCTTCCAGTATGATACGGCCGCGTTTACGGCTTTAGAAGTGACGCCGGGCAGCGGTGTAACCATTCTGGCCACCAGCAGCAACGACAATCTGGTGAGCGTTGTCTTCATGGCCGATCCTGCCACAGCCGATTATGCCAACCTTCTCAATGTCACTGTTACCGCCGGTGCTGACGAAGTTGACGGCACAGTTTCCATTGTTGCAGCGGAAGCAGCCAAACTCGGCGGCCTTGTACAGTTGACCATTGTAGGGAAAGGTACGTTGTCCATTATTGACGACAGCCCCATTAATGAGTTCACCATCCAGACTCTTTCCAAAGCCATGACCTACTACTTGTACGACACAAACTCGCCCAACTGGGCCGCCGCTTCCAGATACGATATGAATAACGACGGCGTCATTGACCTGCAGGATTTCATTAAGATCGCAAACGCCATCCTGGATTCTCAGAAGAATATCAGCTTGCGCTTTCATCAAGATGGAACTTTCAAAATCATGATGATGTCTGATTTCCAAGACTATGTCAACTCCACAACCAAAACCACGGTTAACGCAAAATCCATTGCTCTGATGAACGCAGCACTGGAAGCTGAGAAACCGGATCTTGTGGTCATGACAGGTGATATGCTCGGCGGCAATATGAACGCCGATCAGCTCCAGGAGTATATTCGGCAGATGGTCGCCCCTATGGAAGACCATCAAACCCCTTGGATGATCACCTATGGCAACCATGATGAAGATGCCACAACCGCCCTTAGTGCCGGGTGGAATAAGATTCAACAGCTTGCCTATTACCGCAGTTTCAAGTACAACGTCAACCGTGCCAGTATGAGCGGTGCGCAGGATTTTGAGCCTAACGGCAGAAACACCTATGCTGTTGGTGATATGTACCAGCTTATCTACAACAGCGACGGGACCACACCCCTCTATAATGTCTGGGCTTTTGATTCCAATCGTTATGACGTCTCCGGCAAAGGCATCGGTGGCTATGACTGGATCCGTCCGGATCAGATTTCGTGGTATACCAAGACATCCAAGATGTTGGAAGCCAAGTACGGTAAACTGAATTCCCTGATGTTCTACCATATTCCCACACCTGAATGGGGCACCATGTGGGCCGGCAAAGATAAATACGGTGTTATTGGCGAGAGAAACGAAGCCGAATGCCCTGCCAATGTTAACAGTGGTCTGTTCACAGCGGTCCTGGCTCGTGGCGATGTTCGCGGAATGTTTGTTGGGCACGATCATGTCAACGACTATGTAGGCAACTACTTCGGCGTTTATCTCGGCTATGATGCCAATGTGGGTTACCAGACCTACGGTCTTGGCGGAAGCCAGAACGATCGCATGAGAGGTGTCCGCGTGTTTGAGCTCAATCAGAGTGACTTGAGCAAATTCGACACCAGAATGGTATATGCCGGTGCTCTCGGCGTCAACCAATAAATAAGGAATTTGACACAGTTGATGGGTTCCCTACTTTGACCCTTGTGTCCTATACCCCCAGGTATAGGACACATAACCATTTTTTAGGAAGGATGTTATGTCATCATGAAAAAATCATTCGTGCTTTTGCTAACACTTTTTCTGACCTTTTCTGCCGGGTTGTCTGCTTTTGCCGCCCTTGATATCCCCCAGGCAGGCGAAGACGGGTTCGTTGAGGACGAACTCGCTGAGGTTGAAGAGTATTCTTTCCAGAACACTTTGGATTGCTGTCTGTCCGAACCTGTGGTAACACGTCAGAAAGGAACTGTCACATACACAACAACTCTGCTGATCAAAAATATGTCCGAATTCTACGGATACCAGATCCAAGTGCTGTCACCGGCAGAGAATAGGATAGAAATCGATAACAAAACCGGCGGAATCGGCACGCCCAATGTCTATAAAGATGGCAAAACAAGTTTCGCGGCGATCATCGGAGAAGGCGCGAAGGGGGATATCGAAGTCTGTACCATCACCTCTCAGTACCCTTATAGAGACAAGAACAAAGATCGCATGCTTGTTGTGGATCAATTTGAGGTCGTCTCCAGCATTATGGCGGAACGAACCATTGCTCTGGATTCACCGGCACTCACCCTCAGACTACCCTATGCGGGACCTCCGTTCTACGCATCATTGTGGTTTATCATAACAATTGTTGCGGTCTTGGTTTTAGGTGGGACGGCAGCCCTGTTAATGAGATACAAACAGCTTGGTATTTCTTTCGTTTCCGGTATCCAATCAGATTTCTCCAAAGGGATTGGATTCATAAAAAAACCGAACAAGAGAAGCCAGGCATCTGATAGCGAATCAGAGGATATCTGACAAGGAGTCCAAAAAGAGCCGCCATATCTGACGGATACACGTCTCCGATGTTTTCAAATCTGAAGATGGGTATGGCGGTCAGCTTTCCGGGCTCGCTCATGAATCCTTATTGCACCGTAAGTATTGAACCGTATGTGGGTGAATTTCCTTGACAAACTTCAGATGATCGCATACGAACCCTTCCCGGGAATAGAACCGATGTGCGGCCTCACGGTGGTTTCCGGAAGCCACTTCAAAACATACACACCCCATTTCGATGGCGATCCGTTCAAAGACGGTCAGTAATTCTTTGCCGATACCGTTGCCACGGACGGATTCATCAACAACAAGGTTAACGATTTCCGCCGACTTCCTAGAATAATGCAAATAGTAATTGATGCTATAAACAAGACAGCCACGGAGAGTATGATCTTTTTCATACACGAGGATCTGTCTTTTCTCAATGTTAAAGAAGTAGCAATTTTTGAATTGTTCCATAGTAAAGTCGCGGGATGAGAGTTGCCGCATCAATCCATAGACAGCATCCAAATCATCTCGAATGGCGAAACGTATCATAAATGTTTCCTCATCAACTGTGGGTTCGACACCGAGAATATTGTCTAGCAAATCGCTTGTACCCCGCTTTCGTCGGATATAAAATCACCGATATCAAAAGGCTGTGGTTCATATATTCCGTGATAATCGCTGCCGCCGGTCAGAAACAGATCAAACCGTGACGCATAGCGCCTTATGGTATTTCTGTCTTTTTCACTGTGGGTGTGGTGGTTCAGTTCCAGGCCGTCAAGTCCCATATTCACAAGTGCCGGGATAAGCCAGAAGTTTTGTTGTTGTCCCGGGTGGGCAAGAACCGCGAGGCCCCCCGCTTCCTTAATAACCCTGACAGCATCAGCAGCATCCAAATATGCAATATCAAAGGCGCAGACACCACCCTGTTTAAAGGTTTGATAATAGAAATCTCCGAACATGTCCTGAACTTGTCCGGTCGACACAAGCCAGTCCATAATATGCTGCTTGTACAAGTGTTTTCCGTCGGCTTTTGCCAATTTGTCGCGATCAATTCGCAACCCGTTTTTGATCAGGATCTCCACTTGTTTTTCGGAATTCGTGTTACGGGCTTTCAATATTGGTTCGGTGAAGGCGGTGATAAGTCCCGGTTTCTGAATGTTGTATCCCAAAATATGCGCACGTGTATTGGATAAACGGTGAACCGCAGATATTTCGATACCACCGATGACCTTGATATCAAGATTGTCGGGGATCTGTGCGAGATGAGATAAAGTATCATGATCCGTTATGGCGATTGCATCAAGTCCTTTATTCCTTGCCGCACTGATGATCTGCTCTATAGTGTCGCTGCCGTCGGAAACCGTGGAATGAATATGCAAGTCGGCTTTCATGATACAAATACCCCTTCTAAAATATTGAACACTCTATCGCATACGCCTTCCATGAACTCAATGTCATGGAAAATGCCAATCATGCTTGTATGTCTGTCTTTGAGGTTCTTGAGCATATCTCGGACAAGGATCTTCGTATTATTATCAAGGGAAGCTGTGGGTTCGTCCAACATCAGCAGACGCGGCTTCTTCACCAGAGCGTGGGCCAGGTTGAGCCGGAGCCGTTCGCCGCCTGAAAAAGTAGCCGGATAGATATCCCACAGATCTTCCGGTAACCGGAAATAGGCCAACATTTCTTTAGCTTCTGTCTCAGCGTTTTCCATAACAACACCCATATCCATCAAAGCGTTCATCACATGTTCTTTTGCTGTTGTTCTTGGCATGATATTCAGAAACTGCGAGACATACCCGATTTCGTAACGGCGTAAATAGAGAATTTCCCGTTCAGAAGCTGTTGCCAGGTTGATGAGCCCCAGTCTCTCACTGTCGTATATAATGTCACCTTGTTTTGGCAAATAACTGCGGTTGATACATTTGAGAATGGTCGATTTCCCGGCGCCTGATAACCCGACAATGCCAATGAATTCACCTTTTTTCAGAGTCAGATTAATGTTTTGACATGACTTGATCTCCAACCCCGCCTGATGAAGATAGAAGCTTTTCCCGAGATGGTTAATGGTTAATATATCCATAATTACCTCCGGTACTCAAAACGGGATGTGGGATTACCGTCAACGAACCCATGGGTAATCACCGGATAACCGTCCAACATCTCCACAATAAGAATATCTGCTTTTTTCCCAATTTCCAAGGACCCGTAATCGTCATCGATCCTCATGGCCTTGGCCGGATTCACTGTCGCCATATTCACCATTTGGTGCAGGGGGATCCCGTGCTTCATGTGCATAGTGAACACGCTGTGCATAATTGCGGCCGGATAATAATCCGAACACAGGATATCGGCATAATCCTCAAGGATGGCTTCTGTTGCCGACATGTTTCCGGAATGAGAACAGCCTCTCAAAATATTCGGTGCCCCGACGACTGTATAGAAACCCATAGATTTGGCGGCTTTAGCTGCTTCCATTGTAATCGGGAATTCGCTGATATCCACACCAATTTTCAGGTTCTCCTCAAGTTTTTCAGGTGTGTCATCGTCATGAGAAGCTACCGGAAGCCCATGATCGTGAGCCATCTTCGTCAGGGTTTCCATCTGATGAAATGTGAGTTTGGGCTTATTGAGATGATATGTCATCAAATCGTCGGCACTCATCGCTTTGACTTCTTTGCCGCCCAGATTGCCATTGTATTTGACAATCGTGTCCTGATAAGCCGCAAGACTGCGGTATTGACCCTGACCGGGAGCGTGGTTCATAAAAGATATCTGATGGGCTTTGTTCTGGTGGATCATGTCACGAACGATATCATAAGCTTCCAGGTTGTCGATTTCAATACGAATATGGAAACGGTGATGGATCAAATGATTGCGCAGATGAATGCCGGTTATCAAGTCGGCAAGTCTCTGTACGTTTTCCTTTGTCCGCAGGGGGGAGCTTCCGAAGTATTCATCTCCAAACAAAGAGATGGAGTGATACATTGTCGTTATTCCTGAACCAAGCAAATCCCGCTCGCATATTTTGAGCGCGAATTCAAAATCCACTTGCGAATTTGGGCGGGGCTGAATATATTGCTCGAGTTTATCAGAATGGACATCGATCAGTCCAGGCATAACATAACGTCCGTGAGCGTTGACGACTCTGTCAACAGCCACGTTTTCCAAGCTCTCAACGAACCCGTATATCCTGTCATGGTTTATAAGCAGTGTTTTTCCTGCGACGACGCTATCAGGTGTTACAATTTTCCCGTTGATAATAGCTATCAAATTCGTGTTCCCCCTATATTAATGAGTGGACAAGCTGTTGGGTATACTCATGCTGCGGGTCTTCGAGGATTTGGTCGGTCAGACCGCTTTCGACGATCTTACCATCCAGCATTACAACGGTTCTGTCGGCAAGCATCCTGATAACGGCGAGGTCATGGGAGACCAACAGAATCGACATGCCATACCTTGCCTTGATTTTACGGATCAAGTCAAGGACCTTTGCTTGTACAGATAAATCAAGTCCTGTTGTGACCTCGTCCAACAACAACAGAGCCGGACGATTGGCAAGAGCTTTGGAAATCTGGACACGTTGCTGCATTCCCCCTGAGAAGTTCTTTGGGGCTTCACACATCCGGGAAGTCTGGATCTCGACGGCTTCCAAAAGTTCAGCGGCGCGTAATGTCATCTGCCCGGCATGTCGGCTTCCTGCCCCAATAAGCTTTTCGGCAATGTTGGACGCGGCGGAATAATTCATGCGCAATCCCAAAATCGGGTTCTGGTAAACCATGCCCATAATGGTGTTCTTGATCATACGACGCTCTGCGGAACTGGCGTCCCATATATTCTTCTGACCCTCTTTGTAGTCCCGCAAAGTTGCGCAACCGGATGTGGGCGTGAAGTCGAAGTACAAAGATCGCATAAGGGTGGATTTTCCGGACCCGCTCTCCCCCACGATACCTAACACCTCACCGGGATACACATCGAGAGAGATATCATTCACAGCCCAAACTGTTTTGCATACCGCGCAGCGATTCTTCTCGAGGCTTCCCCGGCAGGAGGGGCACCCTTCGCCGTATCGGAGAAGGAGGTTGCGGATCGACATCACCGGTTTCTCATTGAGCATGATCAACAACCTCCTTGCAATAGGAGGTATCGGAGCACTGATGAAACCTCTCCCCGGTTTGAGCATCAAAGACTTCGTCAAGATACGTATTTCCGCTGCCGCATAAACGGCATTGTTGGCCGGCGAAGCTTTCGATTTCAAAAGGCACATCGTCAAAAGCAAGAGAAATAACTTCAGTATGCGGCGGAATCGCATAAATCTTCTTTTCACGTCCCGCACCAAATAGATACAGACAAGAAGATTTATGCAACTTGGGATTGTCAAACTTAGGAATGGGACTGGGATTCATCACATACCGACCTTCGACCATGCACGGGTATTCTGACGCGATGGTCACCTTATTGTATTTCACCAGGCTCTCATAAAGTTGAAGCCAGATAGGAGCGTAATCCTTTTCTGCGTGCATTTGTTTTGTGATTTCTTCCCGAGCTTCCACAATTCGAAGAGGTTCGGGGATGGGAACTTGCAACACAAGAATCTGCCCTTGGGTCAAAGGGATTTCCGGAATCCTGTGCCGGGTCTGGATCAGAGTTGCTTCGTGGGTCCTGGTCGTTGTTTTGACTTGGGTGCAAAGACCTACAAACTTCTTAATACTAACAGCATTCACACTCTCGTCGCTGCCTTGATCAATAACCTTAAGGGTGTCCTCCGGTCCTATCAGTGACAGTGTCAGCTGGATACCACCCGTACCCCAACCCCTTCCGATGGGGAGTTCACGGGACCCAAAAGGGACCTGATAGCCTGGAATAGCCACAGCTTTCAGGGTGGCACGGCGTATTTCTCTTTTCGAACCCTCATCCAGAAAAGCAAAATTATAATGATTATTCGTAAGTTTTCTGTGCTCAATTCCCATATCCAGCCTACCCCCTGGTTTTTCTTACCGCGTCTAATTTCGATTGAAAGGTCACATAATGAGGCAGCTTCAAATGGGAAATAAACCCGTTCATTTCCAGGCTGTCCCCGTGCATCAACACAAACTCTTCATTTTGCGTGGGATGAGGGCCACCGGCATCCAGTTCGCGATCAATAACTGACATGGAAATGGCTTTGTTCTCATTTCTGCCAAATACCGCGCCATAACCGACGGCTAGTTTCAACTGATCCTTATCATCCGCTGAATTAAAACACTCAACTTCTGTCATCATGATCTCGCCGATATAAATACTCTCACCGATCTCTGATAAATAAGGGACATAGAGCTCCACATAACCACAGCGCAATTCTCCAACAGTCGGATGCACTTGTCCAAACCCGCGAAGCACAGAATAAGCGAGTCCGGAAATAAAGCCGGTATCCGCACGGGTAAGGGTTTGCAAACGGGCACTTCTGTCGCTGGGAAACTCCAGCATATTCATCGTAACATCATGAGGTGGCTGGTTATTCTCCTCACAACTGTCAATGATGCCTTCTTTTTTCAATGCGTCAGACACTCGTGGGCAAGGGTGAATCTCTTCCGCCGTTTGCGATGTCAGCATATTATGCATGTGCTCTTTGAGTTCGGCGGCATTTTCCTGATCGAGATCAAAATTGATAAGCCTGTGTGTGTAATCATAAGTCGCGCCGAGAATCTGGCCGCCTGTTATGTCCTTAAACGCAGCGGATATGCGGCGCACAATGCGCATATCTTCCGTGTTAACCACTTCCGTGTAGTAATTTCTTGTGAGGGTTGAGCGAAAAGCGCGCAACAAGAATACCGCTTCTTCCGGAGAGCCTTCACATTGCTTAAGAGCAAGTGCTGCATATGTTTTGGCATATAAACCGGCTTCGCTCATCACGCGATCTACAAGCAAAGATAACTTGTTTTCAATTGCCTCAATCTCGATATCTTTGTTCGTCCCGCTCCGATAATAATCCAGCAACCTGATGCTTTCTTCTATGGCTTCCTTACCGCCGGAAACCGCAACATACGCCATCTGAATGACCTCCATACGTTCGTAATCCACCAAGTAAGAACTCGCTTCAGCGCATCTTCACGCAACAGTTATCAGGCGCGGGACAGCGAACAATTCCCCGGCTTCCGATATAAAGAGAAAATCGATGCCTTGGGGGTATTCGTATTCCTGTTTGTCGCGCAGGGTGATTGCTGCCTTGACAGTTGATGTCGCTTGAATGGTTCGGAAACCATCGATGCCCGGTCCCGAAAACGTCAAAGGATGGATAGGGTCGCCATCGTCATAAATGATAAGTGTGGCGCTTTTCTGTGGATCGGCCAAGGTTCCATATTTAGCGCTGCTTATCACCTTCTCGATTTCATCCGGGGCGAATACGAAAACAAAATCCGCAGCTTCGATACGATCCTGCTTCGCGAGAGTCAACGATGCAATTTCCCCTGCTAACGGATCGTTCCCACATACATGATAGCTGACCTCATTGTCCAACAGCGTCATCGCGGTCGCCAGAAAAGCAGGATACGCACAAAATAAGTCGTCGGTGTGTTCCCCCAAGTCTATGATCTTCGCCGGGTTTGACATAGCTTCGAGTATGATCCGGAACACCTTTTGGCTGTCAAATACGATGTCAAAGTTATTCTTTTTTGTTAGCGTTGAGATCATCTGGCGCCTCCTGATCCATAGAATTGAAGTTGACCATCGTTTTCAGGTGCAGGGCATTTTCCTGCATCCTCAGGTGGGATTGTTCCTGTTCAAGTTCGAGGAGCTGATCCATACCGGTGAAAACACCCAAATTAATCGCAGCGTCAATAATGGCGATATCAAGAGCTTTCTCGATATCATCACCCATGATGACTGAGACACCTTTGACGTCGTTGATTTCTACCATCGCTTCACAAACAATGACTTCCCCGATATAGAATAGGCTCTGTTTCACAGGTTCCCGCATTTTGATCATTGTAAGGGTTTTTCCCGGTTCCTTGACGATAACAGGACTATAGGTCCTCTGAATCGCGGCGGATAGTTTCGCAACGATATCTTTGTCCGCTTGGGCCAGGATTTTTGTTAACCTCTTTTTCTCCATGATTATTATCTCACCTTAGCCTTGATTTTCGTTGCGGCCACTTCCAAAGCGATGACGGCGGCAACAATGATGAATGTCAAGAACCCGAGTTCACGGAGATCGAAATAAAAACTACCGGCCATAAAGAGATCGTAACCAATGCCACCTGCCCCGGCAGCCGCCCCTATAGCTAGGGCGTTGGCAAAATTGATTTCAAAACGCAAGAATGTCCAGGCCACCATATAACTGATTGATGCGGGGAGTACGGCCTGAAAGACAATCTGCCAATAACTTGCGCCGCTGGCTCTAAGGGCCTCAATAGTCCCGTCGTCCATGGTTTCAATGGATTCGGAATAAGCCTTGATCAAAAAAGCGGCGCTGTGGAATGTCAGTCCCACAACAGCGGCAACACTTCCCAGTCCGGCTGCGACAGTAAAGATGAGAACCCATAAAATCGTGGGAACCGCTCTGATGAAAGCGACAAAACTTTTGACCGCAAGGGCGACTTTGGGATTTGCGATGTTTTTGGCACAGAAGAGAGCGCCGAACACAGCGATGACAGCGCCATAAATTGTGGCCAGCACACCCAAAGAAAAGGTCACCCATAAAGCGTTGAGTACGCCCGGTATGGTGTTATAAGACAATTTCGGGGTCCCGAACATGATCTTGGCATTATCAAGAGTGCTGACCACAGCTTGAGCGAAATTGATGCTCTTATAGTCAAAGAATAAGAAAGCATAGATCGTGAGCCCCAGCAAAATAAAAATTGTGAGGTTAATGGCAAGGGAGCTTTTTGATTGCGCAGCAATCTTGATTTTTCCTCCCCGGGTTCTCCGCATAGATTCAATGACATCTTGAGAAACAGGAGCCCGGCCTGAAAGAACAAGTTCGCTCATTACATAATCACCTTTCTAATTTGATTTGAAATGATTTCAATGACGATGACTAAGATCACAGTCAAGATAACAACAAGGCTGGCTGCGCTGTAATCCATGCGTTTGTAATAGAGATCAAACAGTGCGCCAATGCCTGTGGCTGTGAGGATTCCAATCAAAGTGGAACTGCGGATATTGGTCTCAATCATATACATCACCCATGAAATGATTTCCGGTACAGATGACGGAATAATGCCTTGAAAAACTGTTTGCAGAGGCGTTGCGCCTGTGGCGTGCAAAGCTTCGACGCAGGAAGAACTGACCTCATCAATGGTTTCAATAAACGTACGGGTCAGCATCCCAAAAGTGGCAAAAAACAAAGCAAAAAAACCTGTCAAGATGTTCTGCCCAAAAGAGAATAGCAGCAAGATCGCCCAGACCACATCAGGGACATTTCTGAAAAAGGCGGCAACAATTCTGACTAACCGGCTAATCCATGGATTGACCTTGGTGGTTCTTGTCCCGAGTAAACTGAAAAAAAACGCGCAGACAGCGGCACAAACCGTTACGGCAATAGACAGCAATGCCGTCTCGATGAGTTTCTCAAGAATCTTGGGAAGCTTTTCCCATGCTTGCGCGTTGGGAACAAAATTCTTCGCTATCCAAACAATAGATTGAGGAATGGATTCAAACCCCTTGATGACATCATAATTCGTGACAACAGCAGAAACGGTAAACAAAGCGAAGACGCTAACAAAAACAATTGTAAATGTCCGTTTTCTCTTTACAAATACAGAGGTTTGGTTTTGGGGTCTTGGGGCTTTCTTCATTGTTTCATCCAACATCGGTGATCAACTCACCTTCGCTGGATTGATAGATCTCATAAATTGTTTCCTTGGCAAGATCCTCGGTGGGACCATCGTAAACAATCCGTCCTTGTGTCAGACCGATGATCCGTTTCGAATATTTCGTTGCAACATCCACCTGGTGAAGATTCAGAATGCACGTGATGCCCATGGTCTGATTAATATTGCTCAAATGATCCATAATGATTTTTGAGGAGCTTGGGTCAAGAGAGGCAATGGGCTCGTCGCATAAAATAAGGCGGGGTTCCTGCATAATGGAACGTGCTATGCCAACACGTTGTTTCTGTCCGCCTGACAATTCATCGCAACGTTTATAGGCTTGCTCTGTAAGTCCCAGCTTCTCAAGGATAATGAAAGCGTTTTCCTTTTCCCTTTCGGAATAGTGTCCGGCTACTCCGCTGATGGTGGACTTATGGCCGAGTCTTCCGTGCAACACGTTTTCAATAACACTGAGCCGGTCAACCAGGTTATAATGCTGAAAAATCATCCCGGTTTTCTTGCGTATCTGGCGGATCTCCTTTTTATCGGCGCGATTAATATTATGGCCGTCAAAAACAATCTCCCCCTTCGTTGCATCAACCAAACGGTTGATGCAACGAAGGATGGTAGATTTGCCTGAGCCCGAAGGCCCTATTATAGTGACGAACTCGCCTTCATCGACTGTAAAAGAAACATCAGTGAGCGCCTGAGTCATTTTGTTGTATATTTTGTCAACATTACGGAATTCCAAAATGGGCATAGACTTAATACCATTCTTCTTTAGCGATATGGGTTGTACCAAGAATCATCAACTTTAACATACCCTTTGCTGGACCCGATCTTATACAGACCAAAGGCATTGGGATCGTCCCCGTCATAGAAGATTATCTTGTTGTTGGTGACCACATCAGAGGTAAACAAGTCACGGATAGCTTTGATCTCATCATCGCTGAGGTTTTTGGGGTTGTAGGCGTTGGGACCGTTGAACACAGGGGTGCAAGCGATAAGGGTAAATTCTTTACCTGCATGCACATTGAACGGAGCGTCAGCCCCCGACTTAACGGCATAGACAGCGCCAATCGTATTCTCTTCGCCGGATTTGAGTTCAAGATAAAGCTGCAACTCAATGTCACAGAAAGCCGCAACATCAACATTGCCGGAGACTAAGCTAATCGCCGATCCTTGATGAGACTGACCGAAAAACACTTCGCTAAAGAATTTTCCATCCGGAAGCAGGTCGTCTTCTTTCAAATTTTCGCCGGCAAAATGAGAAATGATTGATGAAGTGGGAACCTTGAACCCTGAAGTGGAACTATTGGAAACAAATGACATTCTCTTGCCTTTAATATTGTCGATTGAAAAAGTGTCTCCGTCTTTGTAATCATCCGCTTTATCTGTCGGGACACAGAGCCACGAAAAATATTTAGCCCCGTCAAGTTTGCCGTCTTTATCAGCGTTCACAAACAGAACATCGACTTGGGGATTTCTGTTTTTCGCTTCGATATAACCCACAGCGCCCATCGCCATAGCAATATCGGCCGAACCGCTTGCGATCGCTTCTATTGCGATTGTGTAATCGGTTGTCATCTTGTGTTCGACTTTTCTGCCGGTGGCTTCTTCAATAAGTTTCCCGACTTCCGCGCGGACATCGGCATGAGTGTTTGACGATTCGTTGGGATACCAGACAACGTTGATTGTGCCTTTATTGGTAGAATCCGGGTTGTCGTCAGAATTGCATCCGACGAGTCCTATTGCCAGAAAGGCAACAAGGAGAAGCGTTGAGATAACCTGTAAAGTGGTACGTTTTCGCATGCTTTTTCACCTAATCCTTACTTTGAATTTGACAGCAGTCTGAATAATTAATGCTGATGAGCCAATAATAAATTCCCTATGTAAAATCCAACGGCAATATTGGGTAAAATGTGCGAATATTGATATGAGCACCCAAGATGGCACCCGCGGCCAAGGCGACGAAAAACATTGACACATAATGCGGCTCGTTGTATCATTATGACGAAACAAAGATGAATGCGAAAGAAAGATGCGATACCAAGACCACAAACTCATCTAAAAAAGTACTGGGGGAAAAACAATGAATTGTAGCAATTGTGGAATGGCTTTGCAGGAGAATTCGGACTTCTGTTCCAATTGCGGAGCCATGAACGCTTCCCAAAAAACGGATCTGTATAACCAACAAAGCCCGTATCATCAGGCGCCTCCTTATCAGGCGCCCCCGTATCAACCAACCCCTTATCAAGGGGTTCCTGAGCAGAAGTCCAAGTTAGTTGCCGGGTTGCTGCAGATTTTCTTGTCTGGGTTTGCGGTAGGCCGATTCTATCTGGGGTACACCAATCTTGCTCTCGTACAGCTGTTGGTTTCGATTTTTACCTGTGGGATGGGTGCGCTATGGCCGCTTATCGATGGGATTATGATTCTGACCGGATCCGTTCAGGTTGACGGCAAAGGGATCCCCCTGAAAGACTGAATCGGGTACCGGTAAATATCCGTTGTGAATCGGGGCTGTTGCAAAACCACCAAAAATGGTATGCAACAGCTCCTTTCTGTAATAAAGCGAGCTTTTTACAAACTCGCTTTTTCTTTTTTGGGGGACTGTTGTTTTGCAACAGCCCCATTTTTTGCATTCCGCATAGCCAGCCTCTATAATGAACATGTCTGACAAGACCATTCGAGGAGGTACGCATATGGACAAACTCATCATTCCGATCGGCGGCATGTCCTGCGCGGCTTGCGCTGGTGGTATCGAAGCCCGCATCAAAAAATTAGCGGGCGTGGCAAGCGTTACCGTCAATTTCGCTGCGGAAAAAGCTGTGGTCACCTATGATCCCCAACGGATCCGACTGTCAGATATCCGAAAAACAATTGAAGATGCCGGTTACAAAGTTTTGATGGATCATATCGATGAACAATCGGAGAAAATCATCAGAACCCTATGGATAAAGTTCATTATCGCGGCGGTCTTCGCGTTGCCCTTGCTTTTTGTCGCCATGGCCCCCATGATCGGAGGTTGGTTTCCGGGAGCAGAGCTCCTTCACACCTTGATGACGAACCAGCCTCTGGGATACGCGTTGTTGGAACTGCTGCTGGTTCTCCCTATTATCGGAATGGGTTACAGATTTTTTACAATCGGGTTCGGCGCATTGATCAGACGGAGCCCCAACATGGATTCTCTCATAGCGTTGGGGAGTACAGCCGCTCTTTTGTTTAGCCTGTACAACATAGGACTCATATTTCGAGGCCATACAGAGGCTGTTGAATCCCTCTATTTCGAAACCGCGGGCATGATCATGACCCTCATCATGCTGGGAAAAGCCTTGGAAGCTGTTACGAAAGGACGTACAGGGGAAGCCATCAAAAAACTCATGAAACTGGCACCCACAACCGCGATTCTTTGGCAAGACGACCAAGAACGGGAAATACCCGTTGACCAGGTCAACCCCGGAGACGTGATCATCGTCAAACCCGGCGGCAAAATCCCTGTCGACGGTATTCTGCTAACGGGATACCCGGCCATCAATGAATCCATGCTTACCGGCGAAAGTATGCCCACAAGCAAACAGCCGGGGGATCCGGTGTACACCGCTACCCTGAACACCACCGGCACGTTTCAGTTTCAGGCGGAGAAAACCGGTGCGGACACAGTCCTGGCCCAAATCGTGAGGCTTGTCGAAGATGCCCAAAGCAGCAAAGCCCCTATAGCTCGGTTGGCTGATATCATCTCGGGCTACTTCGTTCCCGTGGTCTGTGGAATCGCTATTTTGGCCGGAATGGCTTGGTTCGTCGCGACAAGGGACGTCACTTTCGCGTTGACAGTATTCATCTCCGTCTTGGTCATCGCCTGTCCCTGCGCCCTGGGTCTTGCCACCCCTGCCGCCATCATGGCGGGAACCGGTCAAGGGGCCCAAAAGGGTATCCTGTTCAAAAACGGAGAAGTCCTGGAAACAGCTCACAAAATCAACACGGTCATATTCGATAAAACGGGGACCCTCACCGTAGGCTGTCCTGTTGTAACCGATATCATGTCCTTTGCGGAGAACGGTGTCTCGAATAACGAGTCACGAATCGCGGATATCGTGTGTTTTGCCGCCTCTGCCGAGGTTGGATCCGAACATCCGCTGGGACAGGCGATTGTTGCCGAAGCCCGAAAGAGAGACTTGGTGTTAGCCAAGGCCGACAACTTTCAAACCTTAACCGGTCGCGGCATTGAAGCCGTAGTTGAAGGCCAAACCGTTCTTATCGGCAGCAGGGAACTTATGGAAAAGAGCGGGATTTCCCTTGGTGAGAGACAAAACCAAGCCGATATCCTAGCCACCGCAGGGAAAACGCCAATGTTTGTAGCCGTCGACGGTAACCTGGCGGGGCTTATCGCGGTGGCGGATGTGGTGAAAAGCACAGCCGGAAACGCGGTGACGCTGCTCAAAACCATGGGAATCGAGACCGCCATGATTACAGGCGACAACGCCAAGACGGCGGCAGCCATCGCCGAACAGGTGGGAATTGACCGGGTTCTGTCAGAGGTTCTTCCAAAGGACAAAGCCGGTGAGATCAAAAACCTGCAGGAAAACGGACGACGCACCGCTATGGTGGGCGACGGGATTAACGACGCTCCCGCTTTGGTGCAAGCCGATATCGGAATGGCCATAGGTTCCGGCACAGATGTGGCCATAGAAAGTGCCGGCATCGTGTTGATGCGCGGAGACCCGATGGATGTCCCCGCAGCGATCAATCTGAGCAAAAAAACCATGCGCGTTATTAAGCAGAACTTATTTTGGGCTTTCGGATACAATGTGGTGGGAATCCCTATTGCGGCCGGTTTGCTGTATCTGTTTGGAGGTCCCCTGCTCAACCCGATTATCGCGGCTGCGGCGATGAGTTTGAGTTCAGTGTCTGTATTGACAAACGCTTTGATTCAGCTGACCATAAATAAGTGATTGTCTGTTACAAGTGATTGTTGGAAAGGATAAAAACCCCATACATAATTCAAGGAGCACGGAAAAAGATATATCTGATATCAATTAATTATTAAGGAGCTTTTGCTATGGCAACAAGAAGAAAAAATCTGTTTATCGTCTTTGGTGTGTTGGCGTTATTCTTGTTATCAGCGATCGTATACGCGGCGATAGCCGGTCTGTTGGTCTTCAACGGTATGGCTTTGCTGAATCCGGGACTTCGGGTAGACTTTGTTGACGAAAGCCTGGAAGGCGGGCCACTCACCGTTGATATGGAAGTCGTTGAAGCTATCGAAGTCACGGACAGTGGTCAAACCTTGAAATTCACTGTCTATCTGAGTGCTCCGGGACAATCTCGTGATGTTTTCTTTAAGGTTAAAAACGTCGGGGCTCTGAGCGCGGAACTTGACACGATCATCCCGGGTTACCCAGGGGAGCTTCCGGCGGGTGTTCTTGTAGACTGGCCGGAGGACATTGACGGACTCATTCTCGAGCCTGGTGAGACATCAGATGAGTATACCATCACTGTTTCATGGGATGACGATTATGATTTCGCTGAACTTGAAGATGATTTGGGACCTCTTGGTGATGAAGACTTCTATGAGGTCTCTTTCAGCGCAACCCTCAACTACGTTCAGCATATCGAGCCATAACCCCACCTCATGAAACCCCATGGCTATCTCATAACAGCCGGTATACTGTTAACGCTGAGCTTATCATCAACAGCTTATGCATACTACACGAAATCTTTGAAACTCACAGGTTCAGTGGTGCTCACACCGCCACTGAACCTGGAGCTCACGGAAGCGGCCATTCAGATTATGAGACCGGGAGAAAGCATGACCCTAGATCCCAACAAGAAGTCTCTTCGTTTCTATGTCTCGTTGGTCGATCCGGGGGATCAAAGGATTGTCAATTTCAAAGTCAAAAATACCGGCAGCAACCCGGTTCTGCTGCAGAATATGCTGCCCCAGAACCCTGACCCCGCAACCGGCGTTTCTGTGCAATGGCCGGCTATGAACAATATTGTTATGGCTCCGAATTCTGTGTCAGAGGAATTCACGATCTTGATCCTGTGGGAACCCAGTGCTATCGGGGTTCCGGAAGGAACCGTTATTTTTGCGGCCACTTTGCAATACGCGCAATATATACCCTAGCTAGGATAAGCCATGGTGCAATTGTTCAGGAGGATATTTCTAATTCTTAATTCGCTGATTCTGCTCTCCCTGGGTGTGGCTTATGCTGCTCAGGCCAACAACCTTGGTGTATTGGGAACTGCCCATGTCAGCGGGTATGACCTGGATTCCGAAATCCTGCCGGTATTTCCGGTTCCTTGGGATAGCGGCAGCTACTTCTATTCTTCGAATCTGCCGGCTGCGTTAACCCAGGGACAAGAGGACTGGATCGGCGATACGTTCTTTTTGAACATCGCGAAACCGCCCAGCGTTGCCAATAACGGGATGAACAACTTTACCATGGAATTCAGATTCAGCAACGCGACGGCCCATATATGGACAGTCGGTCAAGCCGAGGCGACGATTGTATCGGGTGTCTACAGCTCTGTCGCAGCCACATTAAGCGCGACGACGGTGAATCCGGGTCAAAGTGTAACGGTTACCTTCACTTTCAGAACGAAAATAGATATTACAACCGAAGATGAAGCCAGGATCAAGGTATCCTATTTGGTGGCGGGTATTCGGCGGTATATTATTATTAATGTGATGTTAAGGCCTATCTGATGGGTAAAAAAACCACAGTTTATCTGTTGTTGGCTATATTGGCGACAACACAATTGCTTCTTCTCGTGTGTCCCGGGCATCTAATGGGATCCTATTTCGAGGGATTCCGTCCCCTCGTCTACGGTTTGTTGCTGATCTTCTTCCATATCCTGGGACGCAAAGACAAACGCACCTATAGCCTCAAAACGGATTATTTGGTTGTTGCCGGTCTGGGGGCTCTTCTTTTTTTGATCCTGATGTTTACGAGCGGTCTTATTCTGGGATTCGCCAAGAACCCTATGGAAATCGGGACCTTTAAGGCCCTTGTCAGCAATTCGTACAGTTACATGGGTGTTGCTTTGATTCGGGAATACCTTCGCGGCAGGATCATGACTTTGGTTATCGGCAAGAAGAGGTATGTGATTGGGGCGTTCATGGCCGCGTCAATAGTTTTCACCTTAAGCTCAGTCGACAATATCAAAAGTGTTGTGGACTACGGAGCCGCCGCAATGCTCGATTATATTTTTACCATTTTGTTGCCTTTGCTTGTTCTCAATACGTTTTTCTGTTATACAGCCCGGAAGGGTGGTATGATCGGAAATATGATTTATGTAAGCGTCTATTGGGCTATCTATTTGTATTCCCCCATTATGCCGGATATCATGAAGATTATGGAGGCCATCTATATACACGCTATCGTCTTGATCATGTTCATCCTCTACAGCAAACAGGAATGGAGACAATATCAAATAGAAACGAAACAATCCACGAAAACAAAACGAGATTGGCTCTGGATGACACCCACCGGGATCGTATTGACCTTAACCCTCTTGTTTGGGCTTGGCGTGTTTCCCTATATTCCGGTAGGGGTCGCGTCCAACAGCATGAAAGACGAATTCTCCAGAGGAGATATGCTTATCATTGAAAAAGTGACGGAGAAATCGATAAAAACAATTGAGGCAGGAGATATTATTCAATACCGTTACGGCAAAATCTCTGTGGTTCACCGGGTTGTTGAAGTGCGAACCACACCCTCCGGGGGCAAAGAATATGTTACGAAAGGAGACAATAATCCTGTGGAAGACATCTTTCCGGTTAAACCTAATCAGATCGTCGGGTTTGCCCGATGGCACGTTCCCTATCTCGGATTCCCTGCGATGCTGGTCGCCTCTTTAACGCCGACAGGTGAAACCGGAGACATTCAGTTGGGAGAGCGTTGACCAGTTGCCGGTACCGTTTGTTGGGCATCCAGGGGGGTGGTGGAGGTGAACCTTAAAGAAATATATGGGAGACACAAAGTGGCGGTTCTCACAGTTTTCTGTGTGTTCTTTTTGGTCGCATCCGGAATGGCCGGCGGATACTTGGGATACAGGCTCCTTAAGTCCCGTCAGGTGGCGAGCATCTCGAATGTTATCCAAAAAGAGGATCTTGAGTACCGTGTGTTTATTCGGGAGAATCCATATATTGAAAGACCTTATCTGGGTATGGGAGAGAATTACTTATATTCTTACACAGACTATGTCCAGCTGCGGGGCCATTATTCTTTGACTGCCACCGAAGCTTTAGCCGCCAGTTGTGAGTACCAAGCCAGCGCAACCCTGATATCTCGTTATAATAAAGCCGCGGGAGGATCCGGTAACCCCGAAGTCATGCATAAGACTTACATTCTTGACCAGTCGACGGAGGTCATTAACGCGGACAGTATCAGAATCGACCGAACATATGATATCTTCCTGGAACCTTACAAAAGAGAGCTGGAGGAATTCGCATTAACCGTTAACGCCAATTTGATCGGTGAGGTTCGGATTGATATCCGAGTCACCCTGAAAAGCCCGGAGAATGAGGATGATACCATAAACAGAGGGATTGTCATCCCTCTGAGTTCCGAAGTCTATTCCATTGAGACCATTGGGGAAACGGAGAGAACCCAGGAGCATCGAGTGCTGGAGAAGGCCCTTTCGATATGGGCGATTCTCGCGTTGTCGCTGGTGGTGCTTGCCGGCGTCGCCGGGGTTCTGATCTGCCTGAAAAATCTTTTGGATAACCGCTCAGCTTATCATCGTGAAGTGGGCGGATATCTGAGATCTTATGATGAAATCATTGTGAACACCACAACCCCCATTGATTTCAAAGCCTATCGAATTGTATTGGCTGAAAGCTTCAAAGAGTTGCTGAACATGTCGAATAAAGCAAACAGCCCGATATTGTATTGGGAGAACCCTCAGGGGGCTCATTTCTATATTGTGAATGATGAATCTTTACTGGTTTTGTATACGGTGAAAAAAGCGCCTTAGTCCTCCGCGTTAGTCACTTAGTACCTTGCAGACGCGAAGCGTCAATAAAAAACAAGAAAATCCACATTCTGAATACTGAATCCTGAATCCTGAATACTTGCGGGCGTAGCCCGCATTAGCGTATAGAGCCTAACACGGAAATGAGGATACTTATTAGGACAAAGAGAAGTATCGGAGAGAAGTCCATCATACCGACGCGAGCAAACCGAAACGGTTTCAACAGAGGATCCGTTACAGAAAACAAGAAGCGAAAAAGGGGCTGGTTAGGATTGTGCGGTATCCAAGTAATGATGACGCGCACAAGGACAACGTACATAAGAATACGCAAAAAGATAATGCATATGTCAATCAAAACGGTCATAGTAAACGCATATCTCCTTTTATAACTACGCGTTATGGAAATGCGCCGATTGGCGTACAAATACTTACAGGCGTATTTTACCGTAGGAAAACCTACTTGTTCAACCCCGGCCAAATCAATCCGTTCTCCGACATACGGAAACTGAGGTCGCCGCTGATATCAACGTTATTTGGGACAAAGAGAAAAATCGCTTTACCGACTTTTTGCATGTTGCCGTTCAGGGCATAAGCGGTGCCGCTGACAAAGTCGATAATGCGTTGCGCCAGGATACTATCGGTTTTTTCCAGATTCAGAACTACCGTGCGATGCGATTTCAAGTGTTCGGCGATATTTTGCGATTCGTCGAAAGACTTGGGTTCGATGACCACAACCCGAACCTGTTTCTGGGTATGAATGCTGACCACCGGAGATGAGACCTTGCGGGATAAGGGGCTCGTTAAACTTGAGATATCAGAAAGTTGTGCCCCTTTGGGAGTGGCTGCGTTCCTGGTGTTTTTGCCGGAAGCCCGGCTCGGAAGATCCGGTTCCTCTTGCTCATCCGATACCATGTCACCCATCATTTCATCATCGTCTTCATCGAATTCTTCGCCGCCCATCATGCCAATAATCTTGTCAAATAAGCCCATCATTTCATCTCCTTTTCTCTTACTACTGAATACTGGATACTTGCGGGCAGAGCCCGCGTTAGCGGAAAATACCGGAACCGATACGTACGATTGTGGCGCCTTCGGCTAAAGCGATTTCATAATCGTCGCTCATGCCCATGGACAATTCTGTAAACTGTTCTTTGGCGGCGACACCCAAGGCAACCATAGAATCACGGAGCTCACGCAACGCAGCAAAAACAGTCCGGGTCTCGTCAACAGAGGCGTTGAGTCTGCCGATGGTCATCAGACCACATAAGCTGACGAAGGGATACTTCTGAGACTTGTCCAGAAACCAAGGCACTTCCTGCGAACTCACCCCCGCTTTGGCGTCGTCTCCGGCAACATTGACCTGCAACAGAGTCCGCCAACGGTGATTTCTTTTTTCGCCTTCCGTATTCAGCGCCTCCAGAAGAGATAGCCTGTCCAACGAGTGAATGAGAACGATACTCTCGTCAAGGTATTTGATTTTGTTCTTTTGCATGCGACCGATAAAATGCCATCGGCATTGCACGGGCAACTGATCCTTCTTGGCCAACCATTCCTGGACGCGATTCTCCGCGAAATCCATCTGACCACATCGGAAGGCTTCCGATATTTGGATAGGATCAATTGTCTTGCTCACGGCAACAAGCGTGGGTCCGGGCTGTTGTCCTTGGTCCATCCTGCGTCTGACTTCAATCAGGTTTTGTTCGATTGACACAGTGATTTCACCCCATATCCAAGTGTCAAGGGTCATGTTTCAAGGGCGGCATGCCCAAAATCTTCCGCATTTTTAATGATAACTTTTTTTTGTGGCAAGTGTCAAGCTTTAATAACTATAAATCATTTATCTTACAAATATACTTATCGAGATGGTAATAAATTCAATTTTATCAAGGACTCTGAACCTTTTTCCCGTTGATTCCGGCACGAGGGTTTTTGACCACACGGGTTTCGGCGTAGATGCCTTCAATACATGCAAAGTCTTTGTTCTGATCGATAACGCGGACGCTTTTTTGCAGGATAATACCCGATTCAACAACATAGACCGAGGTTTCCGACCCCTTGTAGAAGACGGCGGAAACAGGGACGACGATACCCTGTCTGGGGTTCTGCCGGATCCATTGTGCCGACAGAACTCTCTGGTTCCCCGAAGACTCCAGGAAACGATGAAAGCGGACGACGGCGCCTCTTGGGGCGTATGAGAGCCTCTCAACATAAGCTTTTTCGATGGTATCTTCCTCCACTTTAAAATGGAGGAGATCCCCTTGTTCGGGTATGTTGCCGGCATCGGTCAGATAGATGAAAGCCCAACTTGACTCAAGATTGTTCACCATTTTGCCGGCGACACCCGAGGCGGAGGTGCCGGTTATCGGGTGGAACTTGTTCATGGCAACCAGATCTTTGGCCGGATTGGGGGTTTTGGTAAGCTTAGTGGTTTCGGGGATAACGGAGTTGACTTCAGTCATAAGTTTCTGGAGATCCATGGTCGTCAGGGTTGTTGGTGTAAGGATACCTTCCAAGTCATCTTTCCCGGCAAAGAAAAGCCCGGAAACAGGGGCGGTCAGGATATCCTTGCCAATATCAGCGATTTTTTCATCCCGGCGGAAACGGGAACCGTCGGGTTTCAGATAAACCGGTGTCCCGCCCGCGGGAGAGATGACGAGGGTCTCCGTATTGGCGATCAGTAAAGTTACCGGGATCTCGTGGGTGACGACGCCTTCGGTGGCCGTAACGTAAATCAAACGGTTCTGCAACAGAAGGAAAACGCAAACCAATGAAAACGCCAGGAGAATAAGAATGGCCGGCACAGATAAGGGGAGTTTCTCAGGCATAAAAGATTTTACGGAGGTTTTGAGTGTTGTTGCGAGTTGTTTCATAGGACCTGCCTGATGAAAGCAGCCATACGGCCTGTCCGGGGGTTTTTGCGGTAGGAAAAAAACCAATCACTGTTACAACAAGTACACAGAGACGCACAGGAAATATGGGACTGTGTCAAACCCGCGCTCAGCAACTCCAACCGGTTGATTTCCTGTAAATCCAAAGCATATTTGCCGCGATCACGCCGGTGAAAGAATTGTTTGTCTCCGGTTATAGATCCGGGGAGTCGCTCCTTGAAAACCGCTACGGTAGACGCGTCCACCTCATAGCAGCAGGAACCGACACAAGGTCCAATGGCGGCCAGAAGATCCGAAGGCCGACAACCTCGGGCGCTGAGAAAAGCAACCATTGATCGTGCCATACCCGCCGCACTGCCGCGCCATCCCGCGTGGGCCAGAGCGACCCGGCGCGTTTTCGGATCGAAAAAGTATAGGGGAACGCAATCGGCAAAAAAAGCCATCAGCCCTACCCCGGTTCGGGTCGTCAAAGCGTCATATCCCGGCAAAACGGAAGCCAGATCAAGCATACCGGCGCCGCCGCAGGAGTCGTCAACATCGGCGATTTCGACACCGTGGATTTGTTCGCCGGCGACGCAATGCTGCGGCGAGCAGGACGACGCCGTCAGAAACCGGTGTCGGTTTTCCAGAACGACTTCCGGGTCGTCGCCTACATGGAGACCCAGATTCAATTCGGCATACGGATCGGTACCGCATCCCCCCACCCGTGAGGAGAAGGTGGCTGTAACCCCGTATTCTTCCCAAGGGAGGCAGAGAAACGGCAGATTCCGGCGCCTGTCCCCGTCTCCCCCGTGGATTTGCCGCCAAGACCATGTATCGCCGGGAACCGGCAGGCGCGTGGTGTCGTCCAAGGTGTTGTCCAAGGTGTCGTCCGAGGTGTCGTCCAAAGAGTGTTCCAAGGTATTGTCCATAGTTTTGTCCTTACTGTTGTCCTTTGTGTTATTGGTCATGATATTTATTAATTCCCACTGTTCATATTCAACATAATAATCTGGACACCTTGTTTGTGCCATGATATTATCTGATATCGGGGACATAGAACCGCACAAGACCGGGGAACGGCTTGCGGGGCAGGCCACGTCCAGACCGCCCCGTAGCCTTGTGCAGGCGGAAGAGTCAATACCGGTCGCTTAACCGATGATCGTAACGAGACGCGACATTGACCAGAATGACATCGACCCCAATCTTGACCACTTTATCCCAACCAATAAACAGGTCGCCGCCCCGATGGTCACCACCGGAACCCCAGAAGCTCTGTTTTGGCTCGTACATGCTGACGACGAGACCTTTGACACATCCATGTTCTAAATCCAAATCCAAATCAAGCACCGGTCCCAGGCGCGAACCGTCACTGATATTAACTATGTCCATAGAACGCAAATCAGAAACATGCATTCGAGTCTCCCCCATTCTGCCGGGCCTGTTTATGTATATGGGATCTACTCACACATTATTCTGAGTTTGGGGTCCTCATATTTAACCAATCGGGTCGTAACGGAGTAGGCCTGTGTCGTAACCGCTCTCACAAAAAAAGGACGCCGCTGCGGGGATCGAGCTCAATCTCGATCCCCGCAACGGCGTTTGGTATGGCGCTTTGGTAGGATGTGCCGTTAATGATGATAAGGTTTACGCGCTTTTCTTATTTGGCTTTCTCTTTATAAAGGGGCCCGGGGTTCGGATAAACCGTTTTCCCAAAGGTTCCGTTTACAATCAGAGCGGCCGACAGATAAATACCGATGACCCCGGCCAACAGGAGCAACCACCCTGCGATATTGGCAAAGACAGTGCTCAAGTCAGGGAACAGAGCCAAATCTCTGATAGAGATAAAGGGAATCGCGACGTCAAGAACAACAACAATCGCAAACAATAAGGCTGGAGATTTGTAGAAGGCAGGGGTCCAAAGAATCAGTGCAATACCCAGGCAGAGCCAAAGCCAGCCGTCGATACGGCCGTCTAATCCTGCATTGAAATATTTGAAGAACATCTCCAAACCGGTGGCAAGCATAAAATAACCGCTGAAGAATAAAAACGTGTTTCCGCCTGTCAAAGATCCGGATTTCAGATCCAGAAGAGCTACAAAAACCTGGATCATGAATCCGCCAAGAAGAATACTGCCGAATAACGGCAGGCATTTCCCGTCAACGTGGCCGGTCAGCATGGCAAAAAAGCAGAAACATGCGACGGCTAATGCCACGAGACCCGCCGGAGTGGGGTTGGCCCAATTGGTTGCTTTGGTTTCCATGAAATCACCCTTTCAATTAAGTATTGCGATAATCTAAGACATATTCTTTCAATCGCTTCTTGCACGCCGGTCGGTTATTCACAAACCGATAAGAATTGTTTCGAAGACCTTGTGCAAATAAGCACATTGTAAATGAATTGCTAAATTCTTAATAAGTGAAATTAGCGAGATAAAATAGTCTCTATTATTGTACCATCCCGGGATCTTGATTGGCAAGAGAATAGAAATAATGGTTGGTAATCGACACCATCAGAAACGCAAATACCTGACTTGCCCTTTTCGCGAGACCTTTGGCGAAGCTCGCATCAGACATGTTTCCTCATGTTTTTCAACGCGGCTTTCTCCAGGCGGGAGACTTGAGCTTGGCTGATGCCGATTTCCTCTGCCACTTCCATCTGGGTTTTGCCATGAAAAAACCTCAGGGAGATGATTTTCTTTTCCCGATCACCCAAGCGGCCAATCCCTTCTTTAATGGCGATAGATTCCAGCCAGGTTCGCTCTGTTTCGCGTTCGTCCCCCACCTGATCCATAACGTAGATGGGATCTCCCCCATCGTGATAGATGGGTTCGAAGAGGGATATGGGTTCTTGGATGGCGTCAAGAGCCAGAACCACATCTTCCTGGGTGACGTCCAATTGTTTGGCGATTTCCTCGATGGTGGGTTCCCGCGAGGTTTCGACAGCCAAGCGATCCCGAGCTTGCAGAGCTTTGTAAGCAATATCCCGCAAAGAACGGCTGACGCGAATCTGGTTGTTGTCGCGCAGATAGCGACGAATCTCTCCTATGATCATGGGGACGGCGTAGGTGGAGAATTTGACGTTTTGACCCAAATCGAAATTGTCTATGGCTTTGATGAGTCCGATGCAACCAACCTGAAAAAGATCATCAACGTGTTCCCCCCGGTTGCTGAAGCGTTGTATGACACTGAGCACGAGACGCAAGTTTCCCCGGATCAGCTCTTCCCGAGCTGAGATTTCGCCTGATTGCAAGCGGACAAAGAGATCTTTCATCTGAGCCCCGCTGAGAACCGTTAACTTCGATGTGTTCACACCACAAATTTCGACTTTGTGTAAAATATTGTCCGCCTCCCCCATCTTCCTTGCGGCTGATATCATTCAGCAGTAAAGTATTCCCTTGGGGAGTCGGACTTATTCTCTCACCGTCCGGTTGGATGACGAATTTTGTCTATTTCGGAATAATATTGATATCGATCATTCCAACCTCATGAATTCCTTGCGCAGCCTCCGGATGATCCGTTTTTCCAAGCGAGAAATATAGGATTGGGAAATCCCGAGGCAATCGGCGACTTCTTTCTGGGTTTTCTCTTCGCCGCCAATACCGAAACGCAGTTCCATAATGAGTTTCTCGCGTTCGGTGAGGATACCCATGGCTTGTTTGAGTATGGCTTTATCGACTTCCTCTTCGATGGGCCGGGAGATGATGTCGTTTTCGGTGCCCAGGATGTCGGACAGAAGGAGCTCGTTGCCGTTCCAGTCAATGTTGAGGGGTTCATCGAAAGAGACCTCATAGCGGGTCTTATTGTTGCGTCGCAGGTACATGAGGATTTCGTTTTCGATGCAGCGCGAAGCATAAGTGGCCAGCTTGATTTTTTTTGTGGGATCGAATGTGTTGACGGCTTTTATGAGACCGATAGCCCCAATAGATACCAGGTCTTCAATCCCAATGCAGGTGTTTTCGAATTTGCGGGAAATGTATACGACCAAGCGCAAGTTGCGTTCAATCAGTGTATTTTTTACAGTCATGTCGCCGGTTTCCAAGCGTCGAATGAGTTCGCCTTCCTCATCCAAGCTGAGAGGCGGAGGTAAGGCTTCACTGCTGCCGACATAAAATATTTTGCGGATGACCCGGAAAACGCGGCCCGGCCGGAATCTATGCCATATTCCGACGCACAGTATCTTGAGCTTTTCCCATCGGGACACAAGGGTTTTCTTGAACGACATCGCCAAAGTTCCTTCCTGAAAGATTTACGCATTGTGGATGGAGCAGAACCTGAAACCGGTTTTCTTCGCTGAGGATTTGTTGAACCAAAAGGATAGAGACTTTTTCGTCAAGGGTCTGGCCTTGCCCGCGTTGATCTTGTCGTTTCACGGTGACTCTGAGGGGGCGGACGGCAGGAAGCAGGCGTTTGCCGCCAACACTTTCGGTGGTGACGAATGACATGAGCTGTGACAGTTCAGGCGATTTCCACAAGAGTGTCCAGGGATTGTTTTCTTTTTGCCAAGAACTGTCAAGGAAGCGTCGAACGATAGGCGGCAAAACGGGCCGGAGTGCTTTTTCCTCAACGATGATGACCGGAGCGCCGGTGATGGGGTCTTTCAGGTTGTTGCCTGTATCCAAAAGGGCAGGCAACGCAACGCAACCCCAGCCAAACTCCAATTCGACTTGATACAAGAATTGTTGGAGGAATTCATCAGTTTTGTGCCAGTGTTGCCACAGAAACACGATGCCGTACATGACCCCTATCAATGTCGGAATGATCCAGAGATTATTGGGAGTCAACCGTGTTCCGCTGCCGGAAAGCATATAGATGCCACCACCGCTTAAGGCAGCCAGAACAACAAAAAATACCAGGCAACGAACAAAATCCGAAAAACATCTTACGCGCAAGCCGACGATAATCATTGCCGGAAGTACCGGCAGGAGAGCCATCATGGCAGGACCCTGCCATGACATGTCCAAAGTCCATAGGCATAAAGGAACCAAACCAATCAAGGAACCGCAGGCCAGCCACAACGGATAAATCCTGCGTCGGCAAAGTCGTGACACAAGGAGCAAAAGAAGAACATTCATCAAGATGTTCACCATGAAAGTTAGGTCCAAATATATGATCGTCTCGGCGGGAATCAGCCCCCTTTCGTAAAGCCAGCTGACAAGAACGCTGACAGTGTTGTGCCCGTGGAGTCTATTCCGGCTGACCGGGGAATCGACTTAGGCTGATTCCCGGTTGTATAGCCTTGCGGGCAAGCTCACCAAAGATATTACCAGTATAATGGAAATACCAAAAAACCCCTGTCGTTTTAGGGACGAGGGTTTTTTCTAATTCTTGTGGTTATCGTCGTATTTTTAGAATGTTTGCACTCACATTTTCTCCATGGCTTCTAAATCATCATCAGAGGGGTCCTCGCCCAGGGACTGTTTCCATGTGGCTCCGTACACCCTATCTTTGGCCGGCTCGGAGGTGTCCATGATCGTCTGAAGGTATAAGGATTCTTTGCCGTGATTGTAGACGGCGTATCCGCTTACGTTGTATGGGACGCTGTAATAGAGATTGTGTCTGGTTTTCATGGAGGCGTCTTCGGCGAAGTAGCCGACAACTTGGGCGTTGGGTGTAGATGTGTGAGTTATGATGAAGCCGCAGCCACCGGTGACGCGAGGGTCGGTTTTGAACCCGTTGTTCTCGATGGATCCGCCCCGGGCGATCATGGTTGGGATGAAAGCCGGATCTGAACGGAATTCACCGCATTGGATGCCGTTGCCCACATGATCGTGGTAGTTTTTTTCGTTCATAGCCTGGTAAGGATCGTCCGAGTATTTGTTGTAGTCTTTCGCAAGTTGTACCTGACCGCCGATACCGATGATTTGAGGTTCGCCGAAGAGGATGAGGGTACCGGTCATGATACCCGTGCCCGAATAATTATCACCGTTGCCACCGATACCTTCGATAAGGGCCTGGTCTTCAACGACGAGGCGGCCGGCTTTAATGCCGTCACCTTCAAAGAGACCGCTTTTGCCTGCTTTGACTTGGAGCAAAGCTTTTTCGTTTATGGTTAAGGTGTTTTCGACGAAGAGGCCATGGAAGCAATAGTTTTTGGGACCACTAATTGTTACAACGCCTTCGATACGCAGATTGCTTTCTGAGTAAACGACAGCGTTGTTAGCGGACAGGCTGTTGCGCTTGGATTGAGTCAGTTCTATATTGAGGTTTTTGAAGGTGACGTTGGAAGCGATGATCCATGTACGGCCCACAAATTTATGGTTCTGCCCGTCGATGATAACGGAACGTTTCACCCATAGGTCTTCATCGTTTTCCGCGATGATGTCCCGAGTCAGGAAGACGTTGCGGCCTGCCTCTACGGCACTTTTGAGTTCGTCCCATGTACCTGCGGGTTTCCATTGCATTTCGAGGTTGGTCAGAATACTTTTGACTGCGTCTGTGGAGATGATGTTTTCCCCGCCCAAGACACTGCATTGACTGTTTTCCGCAGGTTTCTTCAGTTCTCTATCTGTGTCGGCGGGGGTCTCAGCCGGGTTAACGAGGATAATGGCGGCGCTGTTGACGGCGGCTGCAGTTGCGGCTGCGAAGGCGTCAATGAACCGTGGGTTTTCCCCACTGATGATCCAAATACTGTTGAATCGATATGGTAGGGTGCTGACGATAATTTTGTTGGTTTCGTAGAAATCCCGACCGGCCAGGCGTTTGGCGCCCTTGATATCATGAACACTATTTTCACCGCCCACTAAATAGACGGTTCCTATGAGTCGGCTTCTCTCAACAAAACCGTTTTCATCAGCCAGCAGGATTTGGTAGCGGTTGGCGGCGGCGAAGGAACTGATACTGACAGCATCAGCGACAGAAGAGCCGCTGATGACGAAGGTACCCTTAACGTCTTTGAGTTCTTTGTTGATGGCAAGGGCTGTGGTACGACTGTTTTCGCCGTGCAACGGTATAATCCTGGCACCGGTTTTCAGATTGCGGAGTTCGGGAATAACAGTTTCGCTGAGATCGCCTAAGAGATAGATCGTTTCGGGTTTCAGGTCCGCGATTTTTTTGGCGGTTCGGATATCAAGGGTTTCACGGGGTGTCAGGAGAATGGGGGCGTTTTCCTGACCGGCCAACGGAGCCGCACAAAGGAGATCCGCCAAGTCGTCTTCATGGGTGGACGCCAGGATGATGGTAGAGGAATCTTGAGTTTGGATGGCTTCACAGATTTCGATGGCTGTTTCTATGGAGTCTTGCGCTGTGTAACGGATAATGGTGCCGGCGATGACGGTTCTTGGTGAGAAGGTACCCATCAGCATAGCGACGACACATAGGACACTGATGAGTATTCTGATTTTGGTGACCGTGACAATATGTTTTATAAGTTTCACGTGATCTCTCCGTTCGTTGTGCATGGGTCAACAGGGCGATACAATTTCCATGAGGAACCCAATACAAGGCACTGAATTACAGGGTTCGAAACTGCATGGTTCTAAATTTGACGATCTCTGCATATCGTATTATATTTTTGACTGATCGGTTTGGTGTAAACGGACATCCATACAGTGCAACCTCGTTTGATAAGTTGTCCGTTTTTTGTCCAAGCATCCTACAATAGGATACTCTTTTCTCGCCGAAAAAGCAATATGGTTGATTTCGAAAAAAGTAATATATATATATTTCGGATCGTAAGCCGTGCCAAATCCTTGCGATCGAAACCCGTTCAGGTAATAATTGCGTAAAGATAGAGGATGATTTGGAGATATAGAGAATAATACCTGATAAGAGCGAAGTATTCTTGTTGTTGAGGCTGTGAAGATTATTGTTGGGTTTCATGGTTCTGATTGCATGATAGTCGGTACGGAACAGGGGGAATTACAGGTAGGATCATGGCTATGAAGAAAATGCCTATACGTTCTAAGTCTTGGCGAAGGATACTTGTCGTATTCTTGCTGTTGGTACAGATTTTTACCACAGTTGTTTTTTTGTATAGCACGAGTCAAGCCTTTCACAATGTTTATGTTCTGCTGACGCTGATCAGCATTCTTGTGGCGCTGTTTGTCGGCGGCAGGCAGGACAATCACGCTTATAAGACGCTTTGGATTATGATGATCCTTATTTTCCCTATTTTGGGGGGGACTTTCTATCTGTTGCTGAATCATCAGGAGCTTGGGGGAAAGTTTCGGAAGCGGCTGCGTGAGGTGACCTCTTTTGTCAAACCACATTTTTTGAAGATAGAGAGTCGTCTGTCTTTGGCGCAGGTTGGTCAACCGGATTATGCTGTGCTTATGTCTTATCTGGAGAAGTATGTTGGGTTTCCGGTTTATGATCGTACTGAGGCGGAGTTCTTCGATTCAGGGGAGGCGTTGTTTGCGCGTGTACTTGAGGAGTTGGATAAGGCGGAAAAGTATGTATTCGTGGAGTCTTTCATTATGGCGGAAGGCCTGATGTTGGATACTATTTTGGATAAGTTGGAGGCCAAAGCGAAACAGGGTGTGCTGGTGCGCATAATGTATGACGATTTCGGATGTGTGAGGACGTTGCCGAAGAGCTATACTCAGACCTTGAGATCCAGGGGCTTCCAATGTGTGGCGTTCAACCCTTTTCGGCCTGTGCTTTCGACGTTGCAGAACAATCGAGATCACCGCAAAATCATTTCGATTGATGGCAAGACGGCTTTTACGGGGGGCGTCAATCTGGCGGATGAGTATATTAATGAGTATGAGCGTTTCGGCCATTGGCGGGATTCCGGTATCATGCTGCGGGGCGAGGCGGCATGGAGTCTGACGCTGGTTTTTTTGCAGTTGTGGGGGTTTACCAGTCATAAGGTTGACGGTGATATCAATGACTTTTATCCGTGGCGGGAGACACCTTGTGTTCAAGAGTCTGACGGGTTTATTCAACCATATGCCGATAATCCTATGGATAAGGAGAATGTGGGCGAACAGGTTTATATGCGTATTATCAACGGTGCCAGGGAATATCTGTATATCAATACGCCCTATCTCATTATTGATGGCGGGATTCTGACGGCCCTGAAGGTGGCGGCGAAGAGTGGCGTGGATGTGCGGATTATGACACCGTTTATTTGGGATAAACGGTTGGTTCATTATACGACCCGATCCTATTATCGGGAGCTGATTGAGGCTGGGATTAGGATCTATGAGTATACGCCGGGATTCAATCATTCCAAGACCTTCGTTTCTGATGACCGGGTGGCTACGGTGGGGACAGTGAATCTGGATTACCGGAGTTTGTACCTGCATTTTGAATGCGGTGTGGTGTTGTATGACAGTCGAGCTGTGGCGGATGTTAAGGAGGATTTTCTGCGGATATTGCCTGTCTGCCAAGAGATTGCTTTGGAGGATTGCCGGAACAATGTTTTGGTGCGGACGACCCAGGAGTTGCTGAGGATTTTCGCGCCGCTCATGTGAGGAACGTACCCGGGCCAGGCATGGAGCCATGCCCGGGCCAGGCGCTCATCGACCTCCGGCGCCTCCTCCTCCGGAGAATCCTCCCCCACCCCCGCCGGAGGATGAGAAACCGCCGCCGCCAGATTGTGCGGCACTGTATCCGGAAGAATATCCTGAGTACATAGAGTTCGAGAACACATGGGTGATCGCCATAGCGGTAAACAGATCGTTGTTTGAGGAAGCATCTTGGTGTACGAAATAATCGGGATAGAGCTTTTTAAACTGTTCGGCGACACGATCTGCGATACCAAACAACTCAGCAAATATGAGGTACTGATCCCACAATTCCACTTCCCGGGCTTCCCTTTCGTTGATGATCGTAAAGTCCTCAAGATATCGCTTGAATCCCATGGCTTTGCCAATGAGTTCCTCACCCAGAGGTGTTTCATGTGTGATGGTACGCTTGAATTTTTCAAAGAAATATGGGACTTGTGTCTTCGTATAAAAACCCATAAGAGACAAACCACTTTCACCGGCTTTCCGATAATTGCCCAACCACAAGTGTATCGTGGCATACTTCTTTCGCGCGTATTTTTCAAACTCTTTATTGCGCAAGATACCGTCTTTTCCCGCCGCTGCAACGAAAAGATCATACAACTGTCTTTCAAGGGGGGCCATGTTCCCATCGGTGGCGTTCATACGAATACAGGGTTCATCTTTTTTGAATACCATCCCTTTTTCCTGGGTCATGAGCTCAATTTGCCGGGACTCAATCCATTTCAGCAGAAAACAACCAAAAATGGCGCTTTCTTTAACCTTGCCGATTTTGTGCAAACAGGCATATGACATAGACAAATCTCCCTGGAACGGCAACTCACGGCAGTAGTCCGGGTTCTTGCACAATTGGGTTAACCGGGATTGCCGCTGTGATTCCATTTTTGAACCCTTGGCGCTCCAACTGACTCCAATTGAGATTAGGACGGCACTGACCGCTGATATCAATCCTGCAAAAACAACGCCAAAGATGGCCCCGATTTTCGAGAGAGGGTTTGTCGTGTTCTTTGCGTCCTGACCCCACAAGCTGCCTTGATGCGCATCCTCAATGTAGTCATCAATGTGTTGAGGGATTCTGATAATGGGGGAAAGCAGACCTGTTTCAAAAACCAAGAGAACAGAGGCATAATCACTGTCACGAAAAGGCCCCTTCCCCAAGATTTCAACGCCTCCGTCTGCGAAACCGGATAAGGCATTGTAGCCGTAGACCCATACCCGTGTTTCCGGGTATTCCATGGTGAATTCATCTCCTGTGAGATAAATATTCACCTGGTTCGCGCCGTTATCAACATCGCTCAAGAATTTGAACCCCATGGCATCGCCGTTTTCATAGCTTTTCACAAGGTTGGTTATGGTATAAGTCACCGTATACTTGTGACTGCCCAGTTCGCCAAAACCCCAGCAGATCTCATAGCCGCCCTTTGCCGGCATCAGCCCGCATTTGTTTGCTTTTTGACCGCGTGAGGCGTTCAAGTCCCAAGAACTCACAGTTTCAAAGACGACGGTTTCTCCGTCGGCCATAGTTTCAATAACCGTCAAATCACGTATCACCATATTGTCCAGGTTATGCCTGGCGACATAAAATTCCGTGTTCGAAGCGTTGGTCATCGTGATATCCCACAGCTCTTCGAGGGTCGCAGATCCGTCGTTGTGAATCGTCACATGAATGTCAACTTTGTTGATCGTATTGGCATAGACCGGGGATACCGATAGGATCCCACCCAAGAAACACATCTCGCTTAACAGAAACACGAGTACGACTAAAAAAAACTTTCTCATCGGGCAGACAACCCCTTCATATCAGGCATATCTTTTTTGCCTGGGTCATCCCGCAGATAGTCGCGAAGTGTGAAGTGAAGCAAGCCCGCAATCAGAGAGCCCGGAAACTCCCGGATCAGGCGGTTGAACTTGGTGACGGTATCGTTATACACCATCCGGCTCATGCGCACATTATTCTCAAACTCCCGGACAGAATCCATGGTTTTGATATAGACTGCATTGCTTTTCAGATCCGGATAAGCTTCTGCCAGAGCGTTAATCCGTCCAAAAGACTGTATGAGCAGATCGTCTTGGTGTTGGGCGTCACTGGCAGAGGTCTGAGGGCCGACGTTCTTGCGGGCAGCGATTGCGTCTAAGATGACCTGGTATTCTTGCTTGGAGTATTCTTTCGTCAGATCCGCCAGTGCTGTCAGCGCATCCCAGCGAGTTGCCTGCTGGACACCAATCTGGCTCATGGCGTTGCCGCAAAGCTCATCGGTTCGTACCAACCGGTTTTGCATACGTATTCCCCAAGAAATCACCAGGACAATTAACAAAACAAATACAATCAATGAAATACCAAGAACCATGCTCATTTTGATCAGACTCCTTTTCATACAATTTGTTGTTTTACGGTTATCATAGCATAGGGTGGGCTTCGCCCACAACCCAAGGCTTTCAGCCTTGTTAGTATCCAGTATTCAGTATTCAGGATTCAGAATGTGGATCTTCTTGTTTTTTATTGAGGCAGAATGCTCTTCATCTGTCCCTGGTTTTCTACTGTCTTTTTGACTCTATTCTGAATCCTGAATCCTGAATACTGAATACTTGCGGGCAACGCCCGCATTAGCGTCTCATGTTGAATTCTAACAGAATTATGATCTTGGTTCAATGCTTGTCGGGGGGTGTTTGAGGTGTCTTGGATAATAATTCGCATGGTTCCAGAATCCCCTTTTCTGTGATGATGCCGCTGATATATTGGGCGGGGGTGATATCGAAGGCCGGATTGTAGACCGGGACTTCCGGCAACGTTATGGCCTGGCTGCCGAAACAGCGGATTTCTTCAGGGTCTCGTTCTTCGATAATGATCGAGGTGCCGTCGGCAATCTTCCGGTCGATGGTTGATTGCGGTGCCGCGATATAGAAAGGAATGTTGTGGGCTTTGGCCAGGACGGCCAGAGAATATGTGCCGATTTTGTTGGCGGTGTCGCCGTTGGCGGCGATACGGTCGGCCCCGGTGATGATGAGGTCGATTTTGTTTTGGGACATGAGGTATCCGGCCATGCTGTCTGTGATAAGCGTAAAAGGGATGTTCTCCCGCAAGAGTTCCCAGGTTGTCAGGCGGGCGCCTTGCAGGAGGGGACGCGTTTCGTCAACGTAGACATGGAGTTGTTTGCCGGTTTCGTGAGCTGTTCGTATGACGCCTAATGCCGTGCCAAACTCGGAGGCGGCCAAAGAACCTGTGTTGCAGTGGGTTAGAATATTGGCGTTGTCGGGGATGATCTGGTGGCCGTGTTGACCGATGAGGCGATTAATACCGGTGTCTTCATGTTGGATGAGTTGGGCTTCTTGGGTGAGCTCCCGGACGAGGGCTGCCAGGGCGTCCGGTGTGATGGTGTCGGGGATGGTTTTCTGGACGGTTTTCAGGATGCTTTCCATGCGTTCTAAGGCCCAGAAAAGGTTAACGGCTGTGGGACGCGATGATGCCAGCGTTCGGAAGACGGTACGGGTGTGTTCGCTAAAGCTGCCGGGGATGTGGTTGCCGCAATCGTTGTGGTTGCCGCAATTGTTGTGGTCGCCGCAATCGTTGTGGTTGCCGCAATCGTTGCGGTTACGGAAATCGTTGTGGTCGCCGTATTCTCTGATGCCGAGCACATACCCGAAGGCGGCAGCGATGCCGATGGCGGGTGCCCCCCGAACCTCCAGGCGGCGGATGGCTTCAACAACATCAGACATGTGTGAGGCGTGGCGGTATTCAACGTGAAACGGCAACGCAACTTGATTGAGAATGATTAGAGTATCGTTTCTCCATTCGAGGGTTTTGATCATGGTGTTTGCGGCTCCTTCTTTTCCATTGTATCCATCATAAAAAAACCTGCCTCAGATGCGCTCTGGGGACAGGAACAGCTTTGTTTGGGGTGGGCTGTTTCCAGAACGGCTTCAATAAGACGAATAATTTGTTGTTGGGCCTGAGCTCCGGACTGAAGCACTTCTTCATGAGTCAGAGGGGTGCCGGTGAGTCCGGCGGCCCAATTGGTGACCAGACAGACACTATTGTAGCAAAGACCTAATTCTCGCGCCAGGACAACCTCCGGTACACCGGTCATACCGACAAGTGTTGCTCCCCAGCTTGCGTACATGCGGATTTCCGCAGGAGTTTCAAAGCGCGGTCCCTCTGTACAGATGTAAATGCCGTTTTCGCTGAGGGGGATGCCTGCCATTTCGGCACCGGTGCGGATTTCTCGGGCGAATTCAGGACAGTAAGGTTCTGTCATATCCACATGAAGAACACCGGTGCCGCCTTCGAAATATGTCGACAGACGGTTTTTGGTGAAGTCGATGAATTGAGAGAGGAGGACGAGGTCACCGGGAAGGTGGATGGTGCTGAGAGAACCTGCCGCCGCTGTGGCCAGGATTTTGCGTACGCCCAATTGCTTTAATGCCATGATGTTGGCCCGATAGTTGATCAGGTGCGGGGGCACCCTATGAGCAGAACCATGCCGTTTGAGAAAGGCGACAACATGTTTGCGGTTCAATGGATTCGTATCCATTGAACCGGCAAGAAAACCTATTTCCACCTCTGCTTCTCCATAAGGGGTTTGCACGGTTTCGACATGCGTATCTGCCAGTTTCATGAGCTCTGTTCCTGTTCCGCCAATGACGGCGATTGGGCAATTGAAGTGGTTTTCCATAGGTTTTTCCGAAGCCGGATTCTCACATCCTTTTTGTTAGTCGCTTAGGTTGCAACAACATCAATAAAAAACAAGAAAATCAACATTCTGAATCCTGAATCCTGAATACTGGATACTTGCGGTCGAAGACCGCATTAGGTTGCAACAACATCAATAATAAACAAGAAAATCCACATTCTGAATCCTGAATACTGAATCCTGAATCCTGGATACTTGCGGTCGAAGACCGCATTAGGTTTGGGCTAGTACTCCGTCCAGCCAAAATCACTTAATGTCTTGCGTCGTCTTTCGACACGCTGCTTCGTCAGCTCCTCCTAGAAGACA
>Ga0082212_10000290_pt1 | contig 72699 bp, 66 predicted proteins | sample TergutNt197P3_FD_71548 | JGI IMG/M metagenome (GOLD analysis project Ga0082212, IMG submission 71548) | Neocapritermes taracua P3 segment gut microbial communities from Petit-Saut dam, French Guiana - Nt197 P3 | ecosystem: Host-associated > Arthropoda: Insects > Digestive system > Gut ...
CCCCGCGAACACTATAAACGCGGGGATCGCCTACAGGCCCTGATCGTGGACGTGCACAAGGAAGGGCGCGGACCGCAGATCATCATCTCCCGCTCACACCGCGACTACATGGCGGCCCTCTTCAAACGCGAGGTCCCGGAAGTGGACGACGGCATCGTGCAAATCATGGGCGTTGCCAGAGACCCCGGCAGTCGGGCCAAGGTGGCCGTGATGAGCCGGGATCGGGACGTGGACCCGGTGGGCGCCTGCGTGGGCATCCGCGGTTCGCGCATCCAGAATATCGTGCAGGAACTGCGCGGCGAACGCATCGACATCGTGGTCTGGAACCAGGATATAGCCACCTATACCGGACACGCCTTGGCCCCGGCGGTGATCTCCCGCATCATCATTGACGATGACGAACGCAAGCTGGAAGTCATTGTGCCGGACGATCAACTGACCAACGCCATCGGGCGCAAGGGACAGAACGTCAAACTGGCCGCCAAGCTGCTGAGCTGGAAAATAGATATTTATACGGAAAGCCGTTACAACGCCTCCAACGCCATCGGGCAGGGGCTGGAACAACTGGCCAGCGTGGCCGAAGTGCCGGTGGAAAACTTCCTGGAAGCCGGCTTTAACTGCCTGGACGACATCTTCCAGGCCACGGACGAGGAACTGGGCGCCATCCGTGGAGTTAGCCCGTCCGCTGTCGCGGATATCCGTTCCGCGGCCAACTTCCTGCAGCCTAGCGGCGGCCCGGAGGAAGAAACGGCGGAGGAAAGCCCGGAAGACAGGCCGGAGGGGGAATGAACAGAAAGCCTTATCCCCTGCGGATGTGCATCGGGTGCAGAGAACGCTTTTTCAAGACGGATCTCCGGCGCTACACGCTGGACGCCGGGGCCGTTACCCGGGAAGACCCGGAACAGCTCGCCCCAGGGCGGGGTTTTTATGTATGCGCGAAAGCGGAATGCGCCGGCAAACTGCAAAAACGCCTCGCGCGCCAGGACCGCCAGCGGACTGCCTTAAAGCGGGCGGACGCGGCGAAAAACGCGCAAGGGAGTCAAGGGCATGAATGACAAGATCAGAGTCCGGGACTTGGCCACTGAGCTGAACCAGCCGGTCAAGGAACTGTTGTCCGTTCTCAAAGAACTCAATATCCCGGCCAAAAACGGGACCTACATCCTGGCCGACGAAGAAATCGCCCGCCTAAAGGAACGCCTGAATCCGGGGCAGGCCTCGGAAAAACGCAAAGGCGCCGATGTCGTGGTGCGCCGGCGGAAGGAAGCGGCGCCGGAAAGCGCGCCTCCTTCCGCGGAAGACAAGGAGGCGGCCGGTGACGACGACAAGCCCGCCGAAGCCTCGCCGGTCAAGAGCCGCAAAGGCGCCGCTCCCCAGATTGCCGCCAGGGTACTCAGCCGTCCGCCGGACGAGGCTCCCCCAGCCAGGGAAACCCCGACGGGACCAGAGCCCAAAGCTGCCGCCAGAGCCGCGCATCCGGCCGAGCGCAGGACCCACCAGCCCAATCTTTCCGCTGAGCCGGAAACCGATGCCCACGGCCTCCCATTATCTTCCCAGCCCCATTTTGCCGGACACGGCGACGGCGACAGCTCCGGCCAGCCCCTGGACGCGGCGGAAAAAGAACGCGCCGGCGCGCCGGGCAGAGGGGGAGTACGGATCATCTCCCGCCCGCTGGCGGCGGAACCCCCGGATCGCCGCCGGGACAGCCGCGGCGGCCCCCGTCCTGACAGGCCGGGCCGCCCGCCCGCCGGAGATCGTCCGGGCGGCGGACGGGATGACCGCAGCGCCCGCCCTGATGCGGCGCGCCCGGTCGGCAGAAAGCCCCTTCCAGGAAAACCGGCCGGCGACAACCGCGCTCCGGGACGCCTCCCTGGGGCCTTGCCCGCGACCGGATTCACGCCCCCGCAGGAAAACAGCGAAGCCCGCAACAAGAAACGGGGCAAGGGCAAACGCACCGTTGATTTTGCGGAAGACCGGCGTTCAAAAGGCGCGGACGAGGAAAGCTGGCTCAAGAGCGCCCGGAGGACAAAAAACCGTAAAGGCAAGCCCGAGGCTAAAATCTCCACTTCCCAGCCCATCAAGGCCGCCAAACGTAAAATCCGCATGGAAGAATTCGTCCGTGTCGCGGACCTGGCCCACCAGATGGGGCTCAAGGCCGGGGAAATCATCAAGGTGCTTTTCAACCTGGGTGTCATGGCCACCATCAACCAATCCCTTGATTTCGACACCACCGTGCTGGTGGCCGCCGAGTTCAGCTACGAAGTGGAACGGGTGGGCTTTATGGAAGACGAATTCCTGACCGCCAAGGACGACGACCGCCCGGAAACACTGCAAACCCGCCCGCCGGTGGTCACCATCATGGGGCATGTGGACCACGGCAAAACCTCCCTGCTGGACGCCATCCGCCAGACCTCGGTCACCAGCGGGGAAGCCGGCGGCATCACCCAGCACATCGGGGCCTACCATGTGCATACCCCCAAAGGCGACATCGTTTTTCTGGATACGCCGGGGCACGAAGCCTTCACGGCCATGCGGGCCAGAGGGGCCAAGGTCACGGATATCGTGGTGCTGGTGGTGGCCGCCGACGACGGGGTCATGGAACAGACCCGCGAAGCCATAAACCACTCCAGGGCCGCCAAGGTTCCCATCATGGTGGCGGTGAACAAAATGGACAAACCCGAGGCCAACCCGGATCGCGTCAAGCGCGAACTGGCGGACCTGGGCATGATGGCCGAGGAATGGGGCGGGGATACCACCTTTTCCCATGTCTCGGCCAAGACCAAGGACGGGCTGGATGAATTTCTGGAACTCCTGGCCCTGCAGGCCGAGATCCTGGAACTCAAGGCCAACCCGGCCAAAGCCGCCCGCGGACACATCGTGGAGGCGAAACTGGATAAGGGGCGGGGAGCCCTGGGAACGGTGCTGATCCAGCAGGGCACCTTGCATGTGGGCGATGCCTTTGTTTGCGGCATACACCACGGACGGGTGCGCGCCCTGTTCAACGACCAGGGGATAAAGGTGGAAAGCGCCGGCCCCTCCATGCCGGTGGAAGTACAGGGTTTTGAAGGCGTGCCCCAGGCCGGGGACGAATTCGTCTGCCTGGCCGATGAAAAGACGGCCCGCCGCATCGCCGAAACCAGGGCCATGAAACAGCGGGAACGCGAATTGGCCAAAGAATCCAAGGTCACCCTGGAAACCTTCCTCTCCCAGCGGGCCGGCGCAGCCGAAACCCTGGTGCTCAATCTGGTGCTTAAAGCCGATGTGCAAGGCTCGCTGGAAGCCATCCAGGATCAGCTCAAAAAGCTCTCCACCGATAAGGTGCGCATCCATGTGGTACACAGCGGGGCAGGGACCATTTCCGAATCGGACATCCTCCTGGCCGCGGCCTCGGAGGCCATCATCATCGGCTTCAACGTGCGCCCCAATCCCAAAACCAAGGAATTGGCGGAACAGGAAAAAATTGACATCCGCTTCTATGACATCATCTACAAGCTGGTGGAAGAAATCAAACGCGCCATGGAAGGATTGCTCTCGCCGCTGGAAAAAGAAGTCTTCGGCGGCAGCGCCGAGGTGCGCGAGACCTTTAACGTATCCAAGGCCGGGGTCATTGCCGGTTGCATGGTGACGGACGGCAAAATCCAGCGTTCCTCCAGGGCGCGGCTCCTGCGCGACGGCGTGGTGGTATATACCGGCAGAATCGCTTCCCTGCGCCGCTTCAAGGATGACGCCAGGGAAGTGCTCAAAGGGTACGAATGCGGCATAAGCATTGAAAATTTCAATGATCTCAAGGTGGGAGACATCATCGAGGCTTTTGAGATTGTGGAAGAAGCCGCGCGCTTGTAAGCGGAAGGCCAAAGGCCATGTTCACCGAGAAGGAAGATGGCAAAACCGGGGGGCTAAAACGCATCTCCCGCTGGTTCTGGACCATCGCCTGGCTGTTCCAGGCGGCGCTCTGGGCCTTTACCCTCTTTCTCATCGCCGATTACTGGCTATATGAGCTGCCGGCCACCAAAAACTATTACACCGCCGGGCTGGAACAGGGTTTTGACGGACTCGCCGGCATCGTCGCCGCCCTGGACCCCGGCTGGGAAGAGACGCGCTCCCTCCGCGGCCTGAGCGTCCCCCACCGCCTGAACCGCCTGCAAGGCGATACCATCTTCAACGTCTGGCTGGAGCGGGACGAAATGCCCGGTTGGCATGTCGGGCTCGGGCAACTGCGCTTTGACGGGGAAGGGCGGCTCCTGTGGGTGCGCTGCTTGCAGGCGGGCGAAGACCTGGGAGAGGGGTTCATGGTAATCCGGCCCAGGGCGGAGGTCAAATGATGCGCCGTCTGCTGCTCTATACGGTGCCGCTGATCCTCTGCTGGGGACTGCTTTTTTTTGTGGTCATCCCCTGGGAAAACGCCGGACATATGCCGGAAAACAGTTTTTCCCTTATTGAGGGAGAGCGCGGCTATGCCATGATCCTGCGCCGACAGCTTCCTTCGCTGGCGACGAGCATCCGCGGCCTGAACCTAGCCGGAATCCAGCACTCCCAGGAACGCCAGGAGGACGGCAGGATCCTGGCCTTCGGCAATGTGCGGATCCGCTATGACCGCAACGGGGAATTCCTAAGCCTGCGGCTGCTGACAAGAGCCGAATAGTTATGTATATAGGAATTTTACGCCTGGAGTTCATCATGCACGGCAACGAATCCCTGAAGGACAAACGCCGGGTGGCCCAGAGCCTGAAACAGAAAATACGCAACAAATTCAACGTGGCCATTGCCGAGACCGGCAGCGAAAACAGCATGGGAACTCTGGCCTTGTCTATTGTATCGGTGAGCAACAACAAGCGCCACCTGGAAAGCCGCCTGCGCATGTGCCTGAATTCGGCCCTGGCTTCTTGCGACGAGGAGCTTATTTATGACGACCTGGAAATTATCGGAGCGGAATAATGCGCATTGACCTCGGCAAAGCGGCGGACCTGCTCCGGCAGCGCCGCCGGACGCTCATCCTGGCGCACCTGGAACCAGACGGCGACGCCTGGGGTTCAATGTGCGCCTTGGCCGAAGTCTGCCGGCTGCTGAACCAGGAGGCGCGCCTGCTCCTCCCCGGCCCCCTTCCGGAATTTCTCTCCTGGCTGGAGGCGCCGGCGCCCGTGGCCAGGGATATCGCCGGCCTGGGAGACTGGAAGCCGGATTTGGCAGCTTTCCTGGACTGCGGACGCCCGGATCGCACCGGGGAAGAAGGCGATGCCCTGGCCTACGGGCAGATCCCGGGCTGGGGAAAGGTGGACATTATAAACCTGGATCACCACGGGGATAACCCCGGTTTCGGCCTGATCAGCCTGGTGGAACCGGAGGCCGGAGCCACCGCTGAAATCATCGGCCTTCTGGCCGAATACCTGGGGCTGCCCCTGAGCGGCTACCTGGGTGAGGCCATTTACCTGGGGCTGACTTCGGACAGCGGCAATTTCACCTATGCCAACTCCAGCGCCAGCCTGATGGCCCTGGCTGCCCGCATTGTCGGCCAGGGGCTGAAGGTGGAAAATTTCACCGCCAAAAGTGAAAACAACTGGAGCCCCGGACGCATGCGCCTCTGGGGGGAACTTATGCTCACGCCGCGCCTTTTCGCCCAGGATCGGGTGGTTTCCGTCCTGGCCCCCATGGCCCTGCTGGAAAAACACCAATGCCGGCCCGCGGCTCTGGAAAACCTGGTCTCCTTCATGCTCCATATGCGCGGAGTGGAAGTAGCCATGCTCATCCGCGAAAAACAAGACGGCGGCAGCAAGATCAGCCTCAGATCCCAAGGCGGGAGCAAGGGCGTGAACGTGCGCAAGGCCGCCGCCGCTCTGGGCGGAGGCGGGCATGACAACGCCGCCGGGGCGAATGTGTCCCTGGGCATGGAAGAAGCGGAGCAAAAGGTCCTGGAATTTCTGCTGCCGGATCTGGACTAAAGCGGCGTTTCAGGGGTATGGTGCAATTCCCGTTATGTTTGGGCAGATGGACGGAGCGCTGGTTCTGGACAAACCGGCCGGAATGACTTCCGCCGCCTGTGTCGGGATGGTCCGGCGCAAACTGGGGCAGCGCAAAATCGGACACGCCGGCACCCTTGACCCTATGGCCACCGGGGTGCTCATCCTTCTGCTGGGGCAGGCCACCAAGATTGCCGGTCTGCTTCTTGAGGGAGGGGAAAAAATTTACAGCGGGGTCATCCGCTTCGGCCTGCGCACGGATACTTGGGATATCCAGGGGAAAGTCCTGGAAGAGGCCGGAGCGGAAGAGATCCGCAAAGTGACTTTAGAAGCTTTCTCCGAGGCCCTGCGCGAGTTGGTGGGTGAACAGGAGCAGGAAGTGCCGCCTTTTTCGGCGGCCAAGCATCACGGACAGCCCCTGTATGCCCTGGCGCGTCAGGGACGGCCTACGCCGGAGAAGACGAAATTTATACGAATTTCACGCGCGGAGCTTGAGTGGTTCAGGCTTCCGTTGGCCCGTTTCCGGGTGGCGTGCAGTTCCGGAACCTATATACGCTCCCTGGCCCACAGCTTGGGGAGGCGATTCGGGTGCGGCGCTACGCTTATGGAACTGACCCGGGAATACAGTCACCCCTTTGGACTGGATGATGCCGTAAACCTGAAGGCTTTGCTGGATGACCCGGCCTTGCTGGCCGGAAACATCCGCGGTCTGCGTGAAGCCCTGCCCGGAATGCCCGTGCTGGCCCTGGAAGCGGATCTATGCCGCCGAATGAAGCACGGGCAGGCTCTCCCGGCCGGAATCCCGCCCCTGCGCCCCCTGCTGGAGGCGGAGCAGGCGCTTTTTCTGGATGAACAGGGCGCCCCCCTGGCCCTGGGGCTGAAAAAACGGCAAGGCGGACAAAGCATCTGGAGCATTGGGCGTGGACTGTGGAACAATTGAATCCTCAGGAGGATGAAGCTGTGGCTTTGGCAGTGGAAAAGAAAAAAGAGATCATGGGACAGTTTGGCAAGCATGAGGGGGACACCGGGTCGCCGGAAGTGCAAATCGCCCTGCTCAGCACCCGCATTGAGTACCTGACGGAACATTTCAAGTCGCATAAAAAAGACTTCCACTCCCGTCAGGGCCTGTTAAAACTGGTGGGACGACGGCGCAATCTGCTGAACTACCTGCGTAAAACCGACATCCAGCGTTACAGGACCATCTTGGAGCGGCTCGGCCTGCGCAAGTAGCCGGGCGGCCAACCCGGGCCGCGCCAGGTTCAGAAATGAAACCTGGACGCGGCCCGCAACATATTGCAAGGGGGATCCGGGCGCAAGATCCAGCGTGGCTGGATATTCCACCCGGAGTCCCCTTAACGAGAGGAAAGCATGAGCGTTTTTAATCCCATTCGCGTGACCGCCGTGGCCGGCGGCAAGGAATTCATTCTGGAAACAGGCCGGTTGGCCAACCAGGCCGATGGCGCGGTCTGGATTCAGTGCGGAGGAACCGTGGCCCTGGTCACTGTCTGCTCCGCCCCCCTGGCTGTGGAAAAGGACTTTTTCCCGCTGACCGTGGATTATTCCGAAAAAATGTACGCCGCCGGACGTATTCCCGGCAACTTCTTCCGCCGGGAAATCGGCCGGCCCTCGGACCGTGAGACCCTGGTTTCCCGCCTGATTGACCGGCCCATCCGCCCGCTCTTCGCCGCTGGTTTCCGGGACGAGGTGCAGGTGCTGGCCAGCGTGATCTCCGCGGACCAGGAAAACGAATCCGACGCCCTGGCCATCACCGGCGCTTCCACGGCCCTGACCATCTCTTCCATACCTTTCTCCGGCCCCATCGCCGGGGCCAGGGTGGGGAGGATTGACGGGGAATTTGTGCTCAATCCCACGGTGTCGGAACAGAAACGCAGCGACATCAACTTTATCATCGCCGCCTCCAAAGACGCGGTGGTCATGGTGGAAGGCGAGGCCGACATGGTGCCGGAAGAGGTGGTCAGCGCGGCCCTGGCCTGGGCGCAGAAAGAGATGCTCCCCCTGATCGCGGCCCAGGAAGAATTGTGTTCCAAGGCCGGCAAGACCAAAATGGTTCCCGCGCCCCTCCGGGACTTCAGCGCCCTGGAAAAGACCATAAGCGACCTGGTCCTGGGAGATGTGCGGGCGGCCATGTCCGAGCCGCGCAAGCTGGAACGCCGGACGGCCAAAGCCGCGGTTAAGGCCAAGCTCATGGCTGCCCTCTGCGCCGAAGGCTCGCCCTGGGGCACGGAGCCGGATGCCCTGAAAGCCGCTCCGGAGCTGCTGGCCAAGCTGGAAAAACAGGTGGTGCGCCGGCGCATCCGGGATGAAGGGTTGCGCATTGACGGCCGCGACACCAAGACCGTGCGCCCCATTCTCATTGAAACCGGCGCCCTGCCCCGGACCCACGGTTCGGCCATCTTCGCCCGTGGAGAAACCAAGTCTCTGGTGGTGACCACCCTGGGCAGCTCCACCGACGAACAGCGCACCGATTCCCTTACCGGCGACAGCACCAAGAAATTCATGCTGCACTATAACTTCCCGCCTTACAGCGTGGGTGAAGTCAAGCCCGTGCGCGTCTCCCGCCGCGAGATCGGGCACGGCGCCCTGGCGGAAAAAGCTCTCCGTCCGGTGCTGCCCAAGGATGAGAGTTTCCCCTTTACCCTGCGCGTGGTCGCCGAAACCATGGAATCCAACGGCTCTTCCAGCATGGCCGCGGTCTGCGGCGGCAGCCTATCGCTCATGGACGCCGGGGTGCCGATCAGCGCGCCGGTGGCCGGTGTAGCCATGGGGCTGATCCGGGAAGAAGACGACTACCTCATCCTCACCGACATCCTGGGAGATGAAGACGCCCTGGGCGACATGGACTTCAAGATCGCCGGCACCGCAACGGGCGTCACCGCCGTGCAGATGGACATCAAGATCGCCGGCATACCTCCGGAGGTCATGGGGCGGGCCCTGGCCCAGGCCAGGGCGGCCCGCCTGCATATCCTGGGAGAGATGGACAAAGCCCTGGAAGCGCCGCGCCGGGAACTCTCCCCCTATGCCCCGCAGCACCTGGAAGTGGAGGTCAACCCGGATATTATCCGCCTGATCATCGGCCCGGGCGGCAAGAACATCAAGCAAATCACCGCGGAAACCGGCGCATCCATTGACATCAACGATTCCGGCATCGTTTCCATCTTCGCCCCCAGCCAGGACTCCCTGGACAAGGCCAAAGAGATGGTGCTCTACTATGATCAACGCGCCGACCTGGGCAAAAACTACCGGGGCAAGGTCAAAAAAATCATGGAGATCGGCGCCATCGTGGAGATCTTGCCCAATCTGGAAGCCTTGGTGCATATCTCCCAACTGGACACCGCCCGTGTGGCCAAGACCGAGGATGTGGCGCAATTGGGCCAGGAAATGGAAGTAAAGGTCATTGAAATAAACGGCGACAAGATCCGCGCCTCACGCAAGGCCGTGCTCATGGAAGCCAAGGGCATTCCCTGGGACCCGGCCGACACCGCCCGTCCCCCCCGCCGGGACGGCGACCGGGACCGGCGCGATCACGGACGGGACCACGGGGAACGCCGCGGACGGGACCGGGACAGACGTTGATGAAATACGACCCGCACAGCCTTGAACAGAAGTGGCAGGACATCTGGGAAAAAGAGAGAACCTTCCGTAGCTTCAGGCCCGGAAGGCCGGACGCTGAAAAGCCCAAATTCTACTGCCTGGAGATGTTCCCCTATCCTTCGGGGAATATCCACATGGGGCATGTGCGCAACTATTCCATCGGCGATGTGCTGGCCCGCTTCAAGCGGATGCGGGGTTTCAACGTCCTCTATCCCATGGGCTGGGACGCCTTCGGACTGCCGGCGGAAAACGCGGCCATCCAGAACGGCACGCACCCGGCCTCCTGGACCTTTTCAAACATCGAAAACATGAAAAAACAGCTCCGCCGCATGGGCTACTCCTACGACTGGACCAGGGAGCTGGCCACCTGCGCGCCGGAGTATTATCGCTGGGAACAGGCCTTTTTTCTGAAGTTCCTGGAAAAGGACCTGGCCTACCGCAAAAAGGCCTCCCAGCACTGGTGCCCAAGCTGCCACACGGTGCTGGCCAATGAGCAGGTTATTGAAGGACGTTGCTGGCGTTGCGATTCCGAGGTGGAAGCCAAGGAGCTGACCCAGTGGTTTCTGCGCATCAGCGCCTACTCCGAAGAACTCCTGGCCGACTTGGAGACCTTGGGAAAGGGCTGGCCGGAACGGGTGCTGACCATGCAGCGCAACTGGATCGGCAAATCTCTGGGCGCGGATATCGAATTTCCCCTGGAAGAAGGGACGCAGCGCCTACGGGTCTTTTCCACCCGGCCCGACACCCTGGCCGGGGCCACTTTCATGAGTCTCTCCGCCGAACACCCGCTGCTGGACGAAATCCTACGCGGACGGCCGCAGGAAGAGGAAGCCCGCGCCTTTGCCCTTTCCATCAGGAATTCCGTCAAAACCTCCGCCAAGGGGCCGGAAGACCTGGAAAAAGAAGGACGCTTCACCGGCGCTTACTGCCTCAACCCCCTTACCGGCGCGCGCATGCCCATCTGGGTGGCCAACTTCGTCCTGGCCGGCTACGGAACCGGGGCGGTCATGGCCGTGCCGGCCCATGATCAGCGCGATTACGAATTCGCCCGCAAGTACGATCTGCCCATCCAGGTGGTCATTCAGCCGGAAAACTCCCCCGCCCTGCGCCCAGAAGACATGGCCGCGGCCTACGACAGGCCGGGGCGGCTGGTCAATTCCGGGACTTACGACGGTATGGACAACGAAGAGGCCAAGGGGACGGTGGCTGGCTGGCTGGAGGAGCGCGGCCTGGGACGGCCCAGCGTCCAGTGGCGGCTGCGCGACTGGAATGTTTCCCGCCAGCGTTACTGGGGCACGCCCATCCCGGTGGTTTACTGCGACCGTTGCGGCATGGTCCCGGAAAAGGCGGAGAACCTGCCGGTATTGCTGCCCCTGGAGGTACAAACCCACCCCGACGGACGATCCCCCCTGCCGGACAGCCCGACCTTCTGTAAGGCGCGCTGCCCGGAGTGCGGGGGGGAAGCCCGGCGCGAGACCGACACCTTTGACACCTTTGTGGAATCCTCCTGGTACTTTCTACGCTACGCCGCTTCCCCGGCGGACAACGGGCAGGCCTTCAACATCGAGGATCTGCGCTACTGGATGCCCGTGGACCAGTACATCGGCGGGGTGGAACACGCCATCCTGCATCTGCTTTATTCCCGTTTCTTCATCAAGGCCCTGAACGACATGGGCTTCATCCGGGAGATCCGTGAGCCTTTCAGCAACCTGCTCACTCAGGGCATGGTGCGCATGGGCGGCTCCAAGATGTCCAAGTCCAAGGGCAATGTCGTCAGCCCCTCGGAGATGATCAACAGGTACGGAGCCGATACCGTGCGCCTGTTCTGCCTCTTCGCCGCTCCGCCGGAGCGGGATTTTGACTGGTCTGAAAGCGGCATTGAAGGCGCTTACCGTTTTATCCAGCGCGTCTGGCGCTTCTGCACGGATCTGGCCGGAAAAATTCCCCCGGCCGGACCGCTTTCCGCCGGAGAGGAGGGGCCCCGCGACGAGCGCGCCAGGGAAACCCGCCTGCGGGAACACGCGGCCATAAAAAAAGTCGGCGAGGATTTAGAAAATTTCCAGTTCAACACCGCCATCGCCGCCACCATGGAGCTGTTCAATCATCTTTTATCGACGCGGGACGAACTCCTGGACGAAGAACCAGGGCGGAAGGCTCTGGCTTCGGCCACAGCCAGTCTGCTTACCCTGCTGGCCCCCTTTACCCCGCACCTCTCTGAGGAACTCTGGCAAACGCTCGGATTTGCCGGACGCGCCGGTGAACAGCCCTGGCCCGCCTGGCAGGCGGAAGCCCTGCGCCGCGACATCCTCACCATCGTGGTGCAGGTGAACGGCAAGCTGCGCGCCCGTCTGGAACTGCCCGCGGAGGCCTCCGGGGAAGAGTGCGAAGCCGCGGCCCTGACCCATGACAACATCCAAAAATACATCCAAGGGCGTGAGATCAAAAAAATCCTCCATGTGCCCGGAAAGCTGATCAATGTCGTGGTCGCCTGAGGCATTGCGCCCGCTGCTCATCCCGTTCCTCTGCCTGAGCCTTCTGTCCGGCTGCGGCTACGCGCCGGTCGGGAGCAATTCTTCCATCCTGGGCAGCGGCCAATCCACCCTGCGTCTTTCCGGCATTGAGCAGCCCACCCTCCTGCCCTGGGTGAACTATTCCCTGCACTCGGCCCTGCGGGATGAATTCAGGGACAGAAACCTGGCCGTCTGGGTGGACAGCGGTCCGGCTGACTTCCTGATCAGCTTGCGGGTCAACGAGTTCAGCATGCGCGGAGCGGTCAAAAGCAGTGCCGAAACCACCCTGCTTCACACCGGCGCTATTTCCCTCACCGCCGTAATCAGCCATGGCGCCGACAACAGCGAAGTCTGGCGCTCCCGCGTCTCTTATTCCGACACCTTTGAGAGCGATTCCCAGGAAAAAGCTGGAGCCATGCTCTTCAGGCAGGCCGTACGCCTCCTGGCCAACAAGCTGCGCCAGGCTTTCTAGGGGTACGGGCAATGGCCTCCCGCCCAGCCTTCAACCTCTGCCTCGGTCCGGATGCGGTCCTCCTGCGGGAGCATATTGATGCGCAGCTCGCGGCCTTTCCTCCGGCCTCCGGACAGGCTTGGAAAATCCGCGTCTTCTGGGGCGATGCCCCCTTGGAGGCGCAATTCTGGCACGCCCTGGGCATGCAGGATCTTTTCCAAACCCCCCAGGCCCTGATCCTGCGCCGGGCCAACCAAGCGCCCCTGGAACAACTGAAAAAAATTTCCGCCGCCCTAGGGGGAATCCCCCCGCAGACCTGGCCCTTCATCTGCCTGGAAACGGAATACGAAAAAGGGAAACCCAAAATTCCCGCTACCCTGGCCCGGCTGAAATTTTATGCCTTTGCACTGGAAAAGGGCTGGGTAACGGGAATCCCCCCCCTGGATCAGCGGGGCAAAAGCTCCTTCATCAAGAAAAACGCCCTGGCCCTGGGGCTGCGCCTGAGCGCGGCCGACCTGGATCGCCTGGGCCATTTTCTGCCCCAGGATGCCGGGGCCATCCGCCTGGAAATGGAAAAACTCGCCCTGGCCGCGGACGCTTCCGGAAGGCCCGCGCCGGAAGCCGTACAGATGCTCGGCCAGGAGCCGGACCTGGACATCTTCGCCTTCTTGCGCGGTCTGCAAAGCGGACGCCGGCCGGAACAGATCTGGATCCAGTTCCACAAGGATCGCGCCGGGACCTCCGATGCCGGACTCTTCGGCTTCCTCGGCATGCTCCTGCGCGAAGCCCGCCAGCTCTGGCAACTGCTGGCCGGAGAGCCTACAAGCCTCCCGGCCTTTGTCGTTGAGTCCAAGAGAAGCCTGGCCCAAAACCTGGGCTATACCGGTCTGGCCCGCATATGGGATTTGGCCCTGCGCGCCGACAAGGGCGTAAAAAGCGGTGAGCACAGCCCGGATCAGGCCTTTGAGTTCCTCCTGGCCGAACTCTTCCGCCTGTTCCAGGGCGGGAAATAGCGCCGGAGTCTTTTTTTTGATAAGGACAAAAAGAAGCATTCACCATGAAAAAAATTAAAATGACCACGCCTCTGGTTGAAATGGACGGGGACGAGATGACCCGCGTTCTCTGGCGGCTCATCAAGGATGAACTCATTCTCCCTTTCGTGGAGTTGAAAACGGAATACTATGACCTGGGACTACTGAACCGCAATGAAACCAGAGATCAGGTCACCATCGACGCCGCCGTGGCGACCCAAAAATACGGGGTGGCGGTCAAATGCGCGACCATAACCCCCAACCGGCAAAGAATGGAGGAATACCCGCAGCTCACGGAGATGTGGAATAGCCCCAACGGAACCATTCGCGCCCTTCTCGACGGCACCGTCTTCCGCGCCCCCATCCTGATTGATGCCATCAAGCCGGCGGTCAAAAACTGGAAAAAACCCATCACCATTGCCCGGCATGCTTACGGCGATGTTTATCGCGGCATTGATTTCAAAACCGATGAACCCGGAGAAACCACGATGACCTTTCGCGGCCTTTCCGGCAAAAAACAACGCTTCTCCGTCCAAAAAACGGATGGCCCGGCGATCTGGCAAGGCGCCCACAATAAAGAGGCCTCTATCCGCTCCTTCGCCCGCGCCTGTTTTCAATATGCCGTCGCCACCAGGCAGGATCTGTGGTTTTCCACAAAAGACACCATCGCCAAGGTATATGACGGCTTCTTCAAAACCATCTTTGAAGAGGTGTTTCAGGAATATAAAGATAAATTCGCGGCCCTGGGACTGGAATACTTTTATACGCTTATCGATGACGCGATCGCCAGGGTCATCCGTTCCGAGGGAGGCTATATCTGGGCCTGCAAAAATTACGACGGCGATGTTATGAGCGATATGGTCTCCACCGCCTTCGGTTCTTTGGCCATGATGACCTCGGTGCTGGCATCCCCTGACGGCAAATTTGAATACGAGGCCGCCCACGGCACGGTGACACGCCACTACTACAAGTATATGAAAGGAGAAGAGACCTCCACCAATCCCGTGGCCACCATCTTCGCCTGGAGCGGAGGGCTGCGCAAACGCGGCGAACTCGACGCCCTAGACGACCTTATTAAGTTTGCCGATGCCCTTGAGCAGGCCTGCCTTGATTGCCTGAACGCCGGTATTATGACCAAAGACCTGGCAAGCCTCGTGGAACCCGGAATACAGGCGCGCGGTGTCAGCTCCAGGGATTTTCTAGCGGAAATTCGCGCCCGCCTTGAGCTGTCGCTCAACTGCTGCCATGCGATATCCAGCGCCTTGGCAATGCGCTTGTAAATGACGATGCGCGGCTTGACCTTGCCGGTTTCGAGTCTGGCATAGGCGGGCTGGCTCAGGGTTATCGGTTTTTGCGCGAATCGCCCACGGAAGCTCTTTATAAATTTTGTTTTTTTGGATAAGGAAAAAAGGCTGCGGCTTGCCCGGCCATGTCAGTTTCGCAGGAGTAACCCATGCTGGATATAATCAGGCGCAATTCCCAATCCTGGGCGATCAAGGTGATTTTCGCCCTGATCATCATTGTCTTTGTCTATTGGGGCGCCAATACCACGAGTTCCGAATCGGACAAAACCCTGGCCAAGGTAAACGGCGAAAGCATTTACCGCCGGGACCTGTATGAAAGATACCAAGAAGAGACGCTGAGACTCCGGCAGGAAGGGCGGGATCTCTCAGCTCTCGGCGAAGAAGAACAAGGGGCGCTGGAGCGGATGCTGCTGAACCAACTTATTATCCGCGCCATGATGCGACAGGAGGCGGAAAGGCTGGGTCTGGGCATCTCGAACATGGAACTCTCGAATCTGGTCTCGGGCGTACCCATGTTCCAGGACGAACACGGGCGCTTCGACAAGAACATCTACCGCGAAACGCTGGCGCTCATGTCCATGGCCCCCGGCCGCTACGAACGGAGGGTCAGCGAGGACCTGCTTCTGAACAAATTCCAGAACTATGTGACCGGCGCGGCGAACCTGGATGAAGCCGGAGCGAGACGCCTCTTTGATTTTGAAATGGAACGCCGGGAAATGGAATATCTGAATTTCAACCACGCCGATTACACGAAAGGACTGAATCCGGGCGAGGCCGAACTCATGTCTTCTTATACGGAAAACAACGAACGCTGGCGGGAACCAACTCTGGTGAACACGGATTACCTGCTCTTTGATTTGCCGGTTCTCTCCTCCCTGCGCCCGGTGAGCGAGGAAGACGCCCGGGCCTACTATGAAAGCCGCCGGGAGTCTTTTGTCAGGCCTGCGGCCTACCACAGCCGGCATATCCTGGTGCGCCTGCCGCTGTCCATGAACGCCGGCGAGTCCGCCATACAGGAGGCGCGGCAAAAAGCGGAGAATATCCTGGCTGAACTCAAGGCCGGGGCCAAGTTCGCAGATCTGGCCCGGAAACATTCCGATGACGCCCTGACCAGTGAAAACGGCGGCGAGGTGGGCTGGGCGGAACACGGACAGCTGGACGCGGCCTATGAACTGGCCCTGGAAATGGCCGACCCCGGCCTGATCCCGGCACCGGTGCGCAGTTTTAACGGCTTTCATGTGATTGAGCTTCTGGAAAAACGGCCGGAAAGCATCCGGCCCCTGGAAGAGATGCTGGAAGACATCCTGAGCCAGTTGCGTGAGGACGCGGCCTATACGGTGTTGCAGGACACCCTCTCCGAGGTGGAAGACGCCATGAGCCGCGGCCAATCCCTGGAAGATACGGCCGCGTTCTACAATACGGAAATCCGGAACAGCGGCCGGCTGGAAATCCCGGCCCTGGCCGCCCTGCTGGAGCTTCCGGAAAACGCCCTGGTCGGGCTTAATCGCCTACGGGCCGGGGAAACGCTCCCCGCTCCCCTGGAACAGGCTCAAGGGTTTGTGGTGATCCGCCTGCGGGAATATCAGCCCTCCAGGATTCCGGATTTCGCGGATTTACGCCCGCAGGTGCTGGAAGATCTCATGGCCGTGGAAAGCGCAAGGCTCGCCCATGAAGAAGCCCTGAAAGAGCTGTCCTCCCTCCGCGCCGATCCTGACAAAAAACCCTCCGCCAAACTCTCTTCCGGAACGGCCACCCGCTTCGCCGGACTGCCGGACCTGGGCTGGAACCCGGAACTGACCAAGGCGCTGTACTTGGCCCGGCCCGGAGAATGGCTGGACACGCCCCACCGGCTGGCCGAGGCCACCATTCTGGCGCGCCTCGTAAACATCCTGCCGCCTGATGAGAACAGCTGGCAACAGGAAGGCGCGGCCTACACCGCAACCTTGAACCAGTTGCGCCGGAACGAAATTTTTAATATTTATCTGGAACGTCTGCAGAAAGAGTCAAAAATAACCGTGGACGCGCGCTCCGGTTCCCGCCTGCTCGGCAGGTAGAAAAAAGGCGTAACGGAAGGTAAAACCGACTGGCCCTCAAGAACAATCACAGCCGAACAGAGTATTTTTCCTCCAGTGGCTGGGATTGCCCGGCCCCACCCACCGGTTTAGAGGGAAGCTGGCGCTCAGGCTGGCGGTGATGAATTTCTTGGCCAGGGCCACGGCCTCATACACCCGGAGGCCGCGGGCCAGACCGGCGGCAATGGCCGCGGAGGTGGTGCAGCCGGCCCCGTGGGTCCAGTCGGTATGGATGAGGGTATCTTCAAGCTGATGGAAATCCTTGCCGTCGTAAAGCAGATCCACGGATTGCGCGGCTTGGGGGAGTTTGGGGCCGCCCTTGATGAAAACATTGGCCGCCCCCTTGTCCGCGATGATGCGGGCCGCTTCCCGCATCTTCTCTAGGCTGTTCACCTCTTTCAGGCCTGAAAGCTGGCCGGCTTCAAAGAGGTTGGGGGTAACCACCAGGGCCAGAGGCAGAAGCTTGGCGGCCAGGGCGGAATTCAGCTCCGGGTTCAGGGCCTCGTCATTGCCCTTGCAGACCATGACCGGGTCCAGGACGTAATTCCAGACCTTATGGGCGCTGATATATTCCCTGGTCAACTCCACGGCGTAAAAGCTGCCCAGCATTCCGGACTTGGCTGCGGCCACCCCCACGCCTCCGAAAACCGTCTCCAACTGGGCCCGGATGGCTTTTTCGGACAAAGGAAAAACATCATGCGCCCACTGCCGTGCCGGATCCATAGTGGCCACCAGGGTCACCGCCGCCATCCCGTAGAGGCCGTATTCTTCGTAGGTTTTCAGATCCGCTTCCAGCCCGGCGCCTCCGGAGGCGTCCGACCCCGCGATGGTGGCAATTTTCAGCATGGCAGTTCTCTCGGATGGAAATTTTTTCGTTTGAAATAACATAAAATAAAGAGATCCCCGATTTTCGTCAATCTCCGGCCAGTAAATAAAGGACAATCATGGGACTGAACGATACCCCCGCCGCGAACAGAATCCACATCGCCTTTTTCGGGCGCCGGAACACCGGCAAATCAAGCCTGGTGAACGCGGTCACCGGCCAGGACCTGGCCGTGGTTTCCGAGGTGAAAGGCACCACCACCGACCCGGTGCGCAAGGCCATGGAACTGCTGCCCCTGGGGCCGGTTCTGATCATCGACACCCCCGGCATTGACGATGAAGGTCCTCTCGGAGAACTGCGCATCCGCCGGACCAGGCAGGAGCTTAACAAGACCGATGTGGCGGTCCTGGTGCTGGACGCCTCGGAAAAGACGGCGGGCGGCGGTTTCCTCCAGGACGTTGAAAAGGAATTTTTCGACATTTTTCAGGCCAAGGGCATCCCCTGCGTCATCGCCGCCAACAAAAGCGATTTGCTGGAAGGAAGCCCGGAGGGATTGCCCGGAGGGGCCATTCCGGTAAGCGCCAAAAATGGTGACAACATTCCGGCGCTCAAGGAACGGATCGTCTCCCTGGCGGCAGCCGAGGAGCCACAAACCCGGCTGGTGGGAGACCTCATTCGACCGGCCGACTTGGTGCTGCTGGTAACACCCATTGACCACTCCGCGCCCAAGGGCCGCCTGATCCTCCCCCAGCAGCAGACCATCCGGGACATCCTGGAAGCCGGGGGCGTGGCCGTGGCGGCACAGGAAGGCCAATTGCGGGAAACCCTGAAACAACTGGGCAAAAAACCTCGCCTGGTGATCACCGACAGCCAAGTTTTCGCCGAAGTGGCCGCCGAACTGCCCCTAGATATCCCGCTGACCTCCTTTTCCATCTTGTTCGCCCGCTACAAGGGCGGCCTGGAAAGCGCGGTCCGCGGCGTCACGGCCCTGGACCATCTTAAATCCGGCGACAAGATCCTCATCGCAGAAGGATGCACCCACCACCGCCAATGCGAGGACATCGGCACGGTAAAGCTTCCCCGCTGGATAAAGAATTACCGATCCACGGAAACGGAATTCTGTTTTTGCTCCGGCGGCGAATTCCCGGAAGACCTCTCCGCGTACGCCCTGATCGTCCACTGCGGCGGCTGCATGCTGAACGACAGGGAAATGCAGTACCGCCGCCGCTGCGCCGAGGACCAACTCATCCCCTTTACCAACTACGGCATGGTCATCGCCCAGGTTCAGGGAATTCTGCGGCGAAGCCTGGCCGTATTTTCCAGCCAGCTCACGCCGCCTCCAGCCGCTTGACGCGCCCTGGCCCCGGTTTTATGCTGCGCAACGGAGAACGAAATAATGCGTGAAAAAAAAACTCCCGAAAAAAAAGATAAGGCCGGGACCAGCGATGGGATGTTTATTGATCGGGCATACATTGAAGGCTTGCTGGAGGAGGCCAAAGGGGCCGACGAACGGGCTATCGGCGGCTACCTGGACAAGGCGGAAAATTTCCAGGGTCTGAACCACCGCGAAATCGCCGCCCTGCTGGTCAGCGAACGCCCTGAGCACCTGCGGCGCATCCTCGACATCGCCGGCAGGATCAAACGGCACATCTACGGCAACCGCATCGTCATGTTCGCTCCTCTGTACGTGAGCGATTACTGCGTGAACCGTTGCGCCTATTGCAGCTTCAACAGCGGCCATGCCTTCGGACGCCGCCGGCTTACCCTGGACGAAGTGCGCGAAGAGGTAACCATCCTCGAAATGATGGGACACAAACGTCTGGCCCTGGAGGCCGGGGAGAACGACCACGAATGTTCCATCGAGTACATCCTTGACTGCATCAAGGCCATTTACGGACTGAAATTCGAAAACGGGGCCATCCGCCGGGTAAACGTAAACATCGCCGCCACCACCACTGAAAATTACCAAAAACTCAAAGAAGCCGGCATCGGCACCTACATTCTTTTTCAGGAAACCTACCATGAACCCACCTATAGCAGAGTCCACCCGGCCGGACCGAAAAAAGACTTCGCCTGGCACCTGAACGCCTTTGACCGCGCCCAAAAAGGGGGAATTGACGATGTGGGCGGCGGCGTGCTCTTCGGCCTGGCCGACCCGCGCTTTGAGGTTCTTGGACTTATGCTCCACAACGAGCACCTGGAAGCCAAATTCGGGACCGGCTTTCACACCATTTCCGTCCCCCGGCTCTGCCCGGCCCAAGGCATGAACATCGGTGACTTTCCCAACTTGGTTGACGATGCCGCCTTTGAAAAAATCGTCGCCGTCATCCGCCTGGCCGTGCCCTTTACAGGCATGATCCTCTCCACCAGAGAAAACCGCGCCATGCGCAAAAAACTGCTGCAAGCGGGCATCTCCCAACTCAGCGCCGGATCCAGCACCGAAGTCGGCGGTTACGCCAAGCGTGAACAGCGGGCCAGGGGCAACCCCCAGTTCTTGGTCAACGACGAACGCAACGCCATGACGATTATTTCGGAACTCATGGAAGACGGATATATCCCCAGTTTCTGCACCGCCTGCTACCGGAACGGACGCACCGGCGACCGCTTCATGTCCCTGGCTAAATCCGGGAAAATCGGCAACGTCTGCCTGCCCAACGCCCTGATGACCCTTTCCGAGTATTCCATGGATTACGGGGATGAAATTTTCCGGGAAAAGGCCGCAGCCATTATTGACCAGGAGATTCCACATATCGCCGATGAAAGGATCCGTCGGCGGACCTTGGAGAACGTGAAAAGGATCCGGGGCTCGGGAGAACGGGATTTCTTTGTCTGAGGAGCAGGCGATGCGCGCGGCGCGCCTCAGTGACCGGAATCTCCTGCGGCTGATTGCCGGCGTAGATCCTGACGAGAACGAGGATCTCTTCGCCCTGGCCCGCAAGGCGCGTAAGAAACATTACGGAAATGGCGTGTACTTCCGCGGACTTATTGAAATAACCAATTACTGCCGTAACGACTGCTACTACTGCGGGCTGCGCCGCTCCAACGCCAAACTGGAACGCTACCGGCTCTCCCTGGAGGAGATTCTCGCCTGTTGCCGCGCCGGTGACCGGCTCGGCTATAAAACCTTCGTGCTCCAGGGGGGCGATGACCCACAACTCAACGACACGCGGGCAGTGGAAATAATCACCGCCGTCCGCCGGGAATTTCCCGGACACGCCCTGACCCTGTCTTTCGGCGAACGCAGCCGGGAAAGCTACGCGGCCTTCTTCGCCGCCGGGGGCAATCGCTACCTCCTGCGCCACGAGAGCGCCTCGGAGGAACATTACGCGAGGCTCCACCCGCCGGACATGAACCCGGCCGCGCGCAAAGAATGCCTGCGCAACCTCAAGGATATCGGCTTTCAGACCGGGGCCGGCTTTATGGTGGGCTCCCCCTTCCAGACCCCGGAAAACCTGCTGGAAGACCTGCGCTTCCTGGAAGAATTACAACCGCAGATGATCGGCATCGGTCCTTTTATACCCCATAAGGATACCCCCTTCGGAGGGGCCGGAGCCGGAAGTCTGATCCTGACCTTGAAGATGGTCGCCCTGGCCAGGATTATGCTGCCCAAGGCCCTGATCCCGGCCACTACCGCCCTGGGAACCATCGCCCCCGACGGATGGGAGCAAGGGCTCAAGGCCGGGGCCAACGTGATCATGCCCAACCTCACGCCTATGGCCGCGCGCAGACTATATGCCCTGTATGACAACAAGGTCTCCGCCGGAGATGGGGCCGAGACCCTGGACTATTTGGCCGACAGAATACGCACGGCCGGCTTCACGCCGGAGATGGGCCGGGGCGACGCCCTTGAATAAACTTGGCTCCCGCCCCGATTTCTTTCTTACCTGTGCGGCATGGACCAAACGCTATGGTCTGAATGCAACAGATGGTGCGCCTTGTGGGAGAGAGGCTTTTCCAGGTAGCTGTCGTACAGAGCCCGCACGGCGGGATTTTCGTGGGAATAGCGCAGGGGAGACGAGGCGTCCAGCTTGAAGAGCTTATCTCCCCGGACCTCCGCCAACTCCTGCCCCATGGCGATGGGCTGGCCGCCGCCGCCGGCGCAGCCGCCGGGGCAGGCCATGATCTCCACAAAATCGTATCGCGCCGCGCCGGAGCGGATGGCTTCCATCAGTTTGCGGGCATTGCCCAGACCGCTGGCCACCGCGACTTTGATGGCGGAACCGGCGACGTCGAATTCCGCGCTTTTCCAGCCTCGCATGCCCCGGACTTTCTTGAAGGCGTCGTCCGTAGGCGGTTTTTTGCCGGTGACCACGCAGTACACGGTGCGCAAAGCCGCTTCCATTACCCCGCCGGTGGCCCCGAAAATGATCCCCGCGCCGCTGGCCTGGCCCAGAGGATCGTCAAAATCCTCATCCGCCAAGGCCGCTAGGTCGATGTGCTCGGAGCGGATGAACCGGGCGAATTCCCTGGTGGTGAGCACTACGTCCACATCCTGCCCCGCGCCGGCGCTGTTCATGGAAGGCAGAGCCGCTTCGTGTTTTTTGGCCACGCAGGGCATGATGGAGACCACGAAGAGTTTTTGGGGATCGATCTTTTTCGCCTCCGCGAAGTAGGACTTGGCAACGGCCCCGAACATCTGCTGCGGCGACTTGGCGCTGGAGAGGCAGCCCACCATGTCCGGGTATTGCCCCTTGATGAAGCGCACCCAACCGGGACAACAGGAGGTGAACATGGGATACTCGGGCTTCTTTGCGGCATGCAGCACCCGCTCAATGAGTTCGCTTCCTTCCTCCATGATGGTCAAATCCGCCGCGAAATCGGTATCAAAAACATAGTCGAAGCCGATGCGCCGCAGGGCTGCGGCCATCTTGCCAGGGGTGGCTTTATCCCGACTGAGTCCCAAAGTTTCCGCCCAGGCGGCGCGCACCGCCGGGGCTACTTGAACCACGGTGACACGGTCTGGATCCGCAAGGGCATCCAGCACTTTTTCCGTATCGTCCCTGGCGGTCAGCGCCCCCACCGGGCAGTGGGTTATACATTGGCCGCAGAGGGCGCAGCCGCTTTCGTGAATTTTCTTGTTGCCGCTTACGTCCACGTCAATGTGGGAGCCGAAATTCACCAGATCCCAAACATGCAAATCCTGGATATGGTCGCAGACCTGAATGCAACGCATGCACTGCACACATTTTCCCATATCCCGGATCAGCGGCAGGCTCTTGTCCCAGATCGCTGGGATGGTTTCGTTTTTATAGACTCGCTCCACTATGCCAAGGTCGTTCGCCAGGCTTTGCAGAGCGCAATTCCCGCTACGGGCGCAGGTGAGGCACTGGCAGTCATGCCTGGACAAAAGCAGACCTACATTGACCTTTCTGGCCCGGCGCACCCGCGGGCTGTTGGTGAAAACGGTCAGGCCTTTTTCCACCGGGGTATTGCAGGCCGCCACCAACCGGTCCAGCCCGGCGACCTCCACCATGCAGACCCGGCAGGCGCCGATCTCGTTGAGCCCCTCAAGGTGGCAAAGAGTAGGAACGGCTATGCCGGCTGACCTGGCGGCTTCCAGGATAGTCGCGCCTTCACTGGCCGTGATCTTTTTATGGTCTATGGTGAGTTTTACCATTGGGCCTTCCTCCCTCCCCTGAACGAACCGTAGCCGAAACGGTCACAACGCAAACAGCGCCCGGCCTCCTGTATGGCTTCATCGCGGCTCATGCCCAGTTCCAGATGCCCGAAGTCGTTTTTCCGCTCAGAGGGGCTTTTTTCCCTCATGATCACCCGCCCCCAGTGTTTTTTGTTTTCCAGCCTGGGATCCGGAATGGACACTCCCGCCGAAATTTTGTGATCAAAACCCAAGTAGTTGTCGATATTGGCCGCGGCCACCTTGCCGGCCTCCACCGCGCGGATCACCGTGGCCGGCCCGGTGGCGCAGTCACCGCCCGCGAAGACGCCTGGCATGCCTTCAACACTGCCGTCACCACGGGTTTGCAGGATGTTTCTCTTGGCCTTGACCCCGAAACGAATGAAATGATCCGCCTCGATATCCTGCCCGACCGCCAGGATCAAAATATCGCAAGCGATGCGCTGCCGGGGTTTGTCGGCATTCACGGGCTTCGGCCTGCCGTCTTCTATGGGGCCGATAATCTGGGGATGGGTCCAGAGGGCGATGACGTTGTCGTCCAGGTCTCCTTCAATGAGCGCCGGCGCCTGCAAGGACATTATTTCGCAGCCTTCGGCGACAGCCCCTTCAATTTCCTCCGGCAAAGCTGTCATATCCTCCTGGCGGCGGCGGTAGGCGATGGTCACATTGGCCGCCCCCAGCCGCACCGCGGAACGGGCGACATCCATGGCGACATTGCCGCCGCCGACGACGATCACCCTTCTGCCCCCGAAGTCCGGGAGTTTTCCGTCGCCGATGCCTCCAAGCATCTGCACTGCCGAAACAACACCCCGCAGGTTCTCTCCTTCAAGTTCCAGCTTTTTTTCCGTATGGGCGCCAATGGCGATGAACAGGGCATCGTATTGCCCGCGCAATTCGTCAAGAGGGATTCCTCCACCGATGTCCGCGCCCAAGCGGACCTTGATGCCTGTGGAGAGGATGGCGTCAATATCCCGCTGCAATTCCTCCCTGGGCAGGCGGTAGCTCGGGATGCCGTAACGCAGCATGCCGCCGAGGAATTTTCTCTTTTCGTAAACCGTTACCGTGTGTCCCATCAATTGCAGGAAATAGGCCGCCGACAATCCCGCCGGACCGCCGCCTACGACGGCCACTTTTTTCCCGGTCTTGGAAGCCGCCGGCTGAAGCGTGGGCGTGTTATCGCAATTGTCCACGGCGAAACGCTTAAGCCCCCGGATATTCAGACCTACATCCAAAATATTCCGCCGGCACCTGGTTTCGCAGGGATGTTCGCAGATTAGGCCGCAAGCCCCTGGAAAGGGGTTGTCCTTTCTGATGAGCCTGACCGCGTCCTCGTAGCGGCCGCTCTCCACCAAAGAAATATAGCCGGGAATGTCCACATGGGCGGGGCAAAAATTCACGCAGGGCACGGAACCGCCTTCGTCAGGCGAGCATTTGCCGCTGGAGACGTGATTTTCATAGTCACCGCGGAAATTGCGCAGGCCCTTGAGCACCGTGCCCGCAGCCTCGTAACCGATGGCGCAGTCCGCGGACTCGTAGATGACCAGGGCGGTTTTTTCCAACAGGACCAGGGAAGCCATCTCCGCCCGTCCTTTCAAAATATCTTCAATAATGTTGCCCAGTTGGGAAAGGCCTATACGGCAGGGCACACATTTGCCGCAGGATTGGGCATGGCATAGTTTCAGGATGGAGGCGACCAGGTTGACGTGGCAGTTGCCGAAGGGGCTCACAAACAAACGCCGTTCAATATCCCGCAACACGTCGTCAATGGCTGCCTGGGCCGCGCTTTCCTTAAAGAGGTTTAACCGGGCCAATGTCGTCCTCCTTTGCCGCGCCAGAGCGGCCTCCGGCCGCGTTCCAGGGGAAAAAACAGGTGCGGCTTACAACTGAAGCTTGTAATTAAAAAAAAGCTTAGTCAAGGCAAATCAGGAGCCCTGACAAAAAATTAAGAAGATCCGGGGTTTTTGACAACCCCGAATCTCCCTGATAAAATTCTGGTAGCAAGGGGGGGATTCGAACCCTCGACATCACAGGTATGAACCGTGCGCTCTGACCAACTGAGCTACCTTGCCCCCGGTTCGCCGGTCGCACGGACAGGCTGGATAGCCCGCCGCTTGGCGGCTGTGCTGAAATCTATTCAAGATCGCCGGCCTTGGCAAGTTTTTTTTGCAGGGAGAACCATGAGCGCCATCATGCCGCAAGGCGAGCTCCTGACCCGCGCCTTCAAATGGATTGCCGAAACCCTGGCTGAAAAACCCCAGGCCGATCCCCACCGGATCCTGGACGAGGCCGGAATGCGTTTCAACCTCTCCCCGGCCGAGGGCGGACAGCTCTTACGCCTGATCCTCCACCCGCCTGACACGCCACAGGACACACAATGAATGCATGCGCCATTGCAAGCCCGGTGGGGGGGCTCTTCCTGCGGGAAGAAGACGGGGCCCTGACCGCCCTGGACTTTACCGCTGCCCTCGAAGGACCCTCGCCCTCTTCCCCCCTGTTGCGCGAGGCCGTCGGCCAACTGGCGGCCTACTTCGCCGGTCGGCTACGGATCTTTTCCCTGCCCCTGCGTCCATCCGGAACCCCTTTCATGCTGAGAGTCTGGGAAGAACTCCGGCGCATCCCCTACGGCCGCACCGCCAGCTACAAAGACATCGCCATCGCCGCTGGGCATCCTCTAGCCTTTCGGGCCGTAGGGCAGGCCAACCACAGGAACCCCCTAGCCATTTTCATCCCCTGCCACCGGGTTATCGCCCATGACGGAAGCTTGGCCGGTTACGGCGGGGGCCTAGAGATAAAAAAGCACCTGCTACGCCTGGAAGGCGTTCGCATCTGAGGAGAATTCCGATGCCGGAAAAACAAACGGCTACGCCCCAGCCTTTGAGCAAACAGGCGGTAGACGGGCAACTGGCCCTGATCACCCGCGGCATCGCCGAACTGATCAACCTGGAAGAACTGCGCACCAAGATCGCCAGAGGCAGACCCCTGAACATCAAAGTGGGATTTGACCCCACCGCGCCGGATCTGCATCTGGGGCATACCGTGGTAATTCAGAAAATGCGGCATTTCCAGCAACTTGGGCATACCGTGGTCTTTCTTATCGGCGACTTCACCGGCACCATCGGCGATCCCTCGGGCCGCTCCGAGACCCGCCCGCCTCTCACCCGCGAACAGATCCTGCAAAATGCGGAAACCTACAAAAAACAGGTCTTCAAGATTCTCGACCCGCAAAAAACCATTGTGGACTTCAACTCCCGCTGGCTGGGCGCCATGACCGCCGCCGACATCATCCGCCTAGCCTCCCGCTATACCGTGGCCCGGCTCATGGAGCGCGCCGATTTCGCCAAGCGTTTCCAGGGCAATATCCCCATCGCCGTGCATGAATTTCTCTACCCCCTGGCCCAGGCTTACGACTCCGTGGCCCTGCGCACCGATGTGGAGATGGGGGGAACTGACCAAACCTTCAACCTGTTGGTGGGCAGGCATATCCAGGCCCAGTATGGGCAAGAGTCCCAATGCGTCATTACCCTGCCCCTGCTGGAAGGGCTTGACGGCGTAAAAAAAATGTCCAAGTCCCTGGGCAATTACATCGGCATCAACGAGCCGCCCGCCGAGATCTTCGGCAAGGCCATGTCCATTTCCGATGAGCTGATGTGGCGCTATTACGAATTGCTCTCGGATAAAAGCCTCGAAGAGATCACCCGGATGAAGGAAGAAGTGGAGACAGGCCGACTCCATCCCAAAACCGCCAAGGAAGAGCTGGCCTGTGAACTCACCGCCCGTTACCACGATCTCCAGGCGGCGGAAGAGGCCCGCCGCGACTTCCAGGCCGTCTTCAGCGGCGGCGGCATACCTGAAGATACGCCCAGCCTGTCCTGCACACAGGGAGAAGACTCCGCGCCTGTCGCTTTCCTGACCAGAGGAGGGCTGACCTCCTCCAGGGGCGAGGCCAGGCGTCTGGTGGATCAAAAAGCCCTGACCCTGAACGGGCGCATCTGCGCCGACCCCGTCTCCTCCTTGCCCGCAGGAGAATATATCGTCAAATTGGGCAAAAAACGTTTCTTAAAACTACTGGTGAAATGAATTTTCATCCACCGGCAGGAGGTTACGCATGAATATGCAGGAAATCCGCAAAAAAGCGCGGGAAAGAATCAAGAGCAAATGCAGGGTATGCCCGGTATGCGACGGCGTGGCCTGCGCCGGAGAGGTCCCCGGCATGGGCGGCATCGGCACGGGGATTTCCTTTCAAAACAATATCGCCTCCTTGGCCGAACACCGGCTGATCATGCGCACCCTGCACGAGGCCAATGACCCGAGCACCGAGCTGGAACTATGGGGGAAAAAACTCTTCATGCCGGTCATGACCGCTCCGGTGGGCAGCGTCGCCATTAACCTGGGCAGCGACATGAGCGACCCGGATTATACCCGGCACATGATCAACGGATGCGGCGCATTGAACATCCTGGGAGGGGTGGGTGACCACATGGTCCTGGATATCTTCAGGCAATACATGGAAAACGTGTCCGGGCACGGTTCCCTGGCCGTGCCCTTCATCAAACCCTGGGGCGCGCTTCAGGAAATTACCGTCCGCATGGACTTGGCCGTCGCCGCCGGGGTGGACATCTGCGGCATGGATGTGGATGGGGCCGGACTCCCCACCCTGCGCCAAAACAGCGTTCCGGTCCGGGTCACTTCCCCCAAGGCCCTGGCCGGCATTGTGGCCGAGGCCCACAAACGCAAAATGAAATTCATCGTCAAGGGCATTATGAGCGTGGATGAGGCCCGTCTGGTCGTCGAGTCCGGGGCGGACGCCCTGGTGGTCTCCAACCACGGCGGACGCTCGCTGGATTACTGCCAGGGCGCCGCCGAGGTGTTGCCGGACATCGCCCAGGCAGTTGGCAAGAATATCTTGGTGATGGTGGACGGCGGCATCCGCAGCGGCGGCGACGTGCTCAAGACCCTGGCCTTGGGCGCCAAAATGGCGCTCATTTGCCGCCCGGTCATGGTGGCCATCCACGGCGATGAAGAAAACGGGCTGCCCACTTACTTGCGCCTGATCCAGGATCAGCTCGTCCAGGCCATGCGCCTGACCGGCTGCGCGGCTCCGGCCGCCGTAAACCGGCATATTCTGGCATAGAGGCCGCACAAACGGCAGGCTCTATTGACCTGAACAAACTCCGCGGATATAGCGAAAAATATAAGCAAGATCACTATGGTTGATTTTCATTACAGGCAGGGATAGTTTTTTATGCGGGCATTACTTGAGGCCCTGCCAGGGCCGTGGTGGTTCAAGCCTATACTTCTGCTTTTGCCCATGCTTCCCAACTGGTGGGGACTATGGCATGCCTGGAGGCACAGTTTCGCGAATCCGGCTGTCAGGATGCTCTGGATGTGCGCCTGTGTGTTCCTGCCGGTGGCGGGAGGGCTGGCCTACCTGCTCTGGGGACGCGCCGGGACGCTGAAAGATGGAGAACCGTTTTATGATTAGGCAAAAACCGCGAATTACCCAGAAGCTGCCAGCCCTTGCGCTTGTCCTTACGGGCATCCTGCTCCTGAGCGCCTGCGCGGATCTCTCGCACCGTGATCTTACGACCGTCAGCGGGCGCCTGGATAACCAGGCTGAACAAATCCAACGTCTCAATAACCAGATGGGACTGGACTCTGACGGCATTGTGCCGGGGCAGGCCGAGATCTGGGCGCAGCTCCAGAGTTTACGCCAGGATATCAACTTGCTGCGGGGCGATGTGGATAACTTGGCCAGTCAGGGCGCGGCCGGCCCGGAAGTGCATAAATTGCGCGAACAAGTGGGCAAATTGGAAGCGACCGTCGGGCGGATGTCTTCGGAATTGGGCATGGATCTGCCCATGCTGGATGTCCGCGATCTCTCTCCGGCCGAACCAGCGCCAAGCGGCCAGAGCTCCCCCGCCGCCATTCCCGCCTCCCCGCAGAGCACAGATCTGTCCAAAGCCCTCTATGATTCCGGGACCAAGGCTTTCAGTGACCGCAAATATGCTGACGCGGTGCGTATTTTCGCCGATTTTATCAATAACTATCCCCGGCACAACCTGATCAGCAACGCCCATTTCTGGCAAGGCGAATCCTATTACCAGATGAAGGATTATAACAACGCCATCCTGGCTTACCAGCAGGTCATCGAAAAATACCCAGGGAGCAACAAAATCCAGTCCTCCATGCTTAAACAGGGCATAGCCATGCATCGAAGCGACAAGAAAGACGCGGCCAGGGTACGCCTGAACGAACTGATCCGCAAATTCCCCAAGAGCCAGGAAGCTACCAGGGCCAAACAATTTTTGGAGAGCAACCCTTAAAATAGTTTAACCTTAAAAATACGCGTCTCGGGCGCGGCGGGTAAATTATGAGCAACGAAGACGAAAACGGTAGTGACAGCCGCGACTATTCCAGGATTTCCTGTTTTCTGAAGGCCATTTACAGGAAGATGAGCCACCCGGAAGAGCCCCAGCTCTGCCCAAGCAGCGGCATCAGCGTGGAAGACAAGAACTTCCGGGATCGCTTTGCCGCCAATCCTTCCAATATGGCGGAATCGGTGGTGTCTTTTCTTCTGAACCTGGACAGCAAACTGGACCGGATCATAGCCCAGATCAACAAAGACACCCTGACCACTTACTTCAACAGGCAGATGGTGGTGCTGGATCTGAGCGCTTCCGGACTCCTGGTCCATGCCACCGATTTACAGGCGGGTGATGACCTGGAGATGGTGCTCTTTCTGGGAGAATTGCCCCCGATAATGGTTTCCGGCGTACTCACGGTGCTGCGCCAGGGCAAGCCCCTGCCAGGCGTTGGCCCCACCTTCGCCCTTAGATTCACCCGTCTGCGCGAAAGCGAACGCGAACAGATCGTCCGCTTTGTCTTCAAGGAAAACCGCGAACGGGTCCGTACCGAAAAACTCCGGTAAGGTCAGCGGGAAGCGCGTTTGCGCAGCCAAGCTCTGCCGCCCTCGACGACCATCGGGAGGACGGAAATGATAATTATAGCGTAGATGACCAGGGAAAAGTTCTCCTGCACCCAGGGATGGTTGCCCATGAAGAAACCGGCGTTGACCAGGAGCAGCACCCAGATGGCGGCCCCGGTGAAATTGAAAAAGACGAAACGGCCCCGGTTCATCTTGCCAACCCCGGCCACAAAGGGGGCGAAGGTGCGAATAATGGGGACAAAGCGGGCCAGGATAATGGCCTTGCCTCCGTGGGTTTCGTAAAATCTCTGGGCGGCCAGCAGGTGTTCGCGCTTCAGCAGGCGATATTCCTTTTCAAAGACCCGGCGGCCCAGGTAGCGGCCGATGCTGTAGTTGACCTGATCCCCCAGGATGGCGGGGATGAAGATTATAAGCATGACCATAGGGTGGGAAAGCGCGCCGGCGCCAGCCAGGGCGCCGGCGGCAAAGAGCAGGGAATCTCCGGGCAGGAAGGGCGTTACCACCAGCCCGGTTTCGCAGAAGATGACCATGAAAAGCAGAAGATAGACCCACCTGCCGTAAGCTTCCACCAGGGGAAACAGGTATTTGTCCACATGTAGGGCCAAATCCGCAAGATAAAAGGTCGAATTCGACAAATGATCGAAAATTTCCATCTCACGTCAAGCCGAACTTGCGGAATTGCAGGTAAATGCGCAGGCCGATCCAGGCATCCGTGGCCGCATAGCTGATCTGCTTGGAGGTCAGCCTGGCCTGGCTCCAGTTGGAGCAGCGCATGCTTTTGGAAATGCGTACCCCCAAAAAGCACGCGGCCAAACCGCGCAGACTGTGCTGGGCAATGTTGTGCCGGGCGGCCAGTTTTCCCAGATCCACCATGCCGGCGGGCTGGAAGTCGCCCAGGCAGCGCAGGGCGCGGATATCGTTATCCACGGCCACCCCGGCCTTGAGCACATCTTCCCTGGCCAGCAAAACGAAAAGTTTGTCCGGGCTGATCTTCTGCAGACGGAACAGGTAAACCGCCTCCTCGGAGGCCAGTTGCACGAGGCTTGGGGGGTAAGCCTCGCCTTTTTTAAAGGTCGGCCGGGTTTCCGTGTCAAAACCCAGAAAAGACTCCCCGGAAAGTTCTTCCAGGGCGCTTTCCAGTTCTTCATCCGTCTGCACGAGCACGGTCTTGCCGTCATAACGGCACAGCGGGCAGCGCAGCACTTCCTCTTTAGTCAGAGCCGGGTTGAAGTCCGCCTGCATAGGATCCTATTTGTCGCCTTCATAGGGAGCATAGGGGATGCGGATGGCAATGCCGCTTTCATCCCAGGCGTAGCCGGTGCCTTCCAGCAGGTCTTTGCCGGCCACGGCGTTCAGCAAGATAGCGGCCACCGCCTTGCCCATGGCCTCGGCATCCTGCTTGACCGTGGCGCTCATCTTGCCTTGCCGGATGGCCTCAATGGCTTGGGGAACGGCATCCACCCCCACCACCGGAATGAACTTGCTTTTATCCCCGGTATTGTACCCGTTGGCGTTCAGGGCGGCGATGGCTCCCAAGGCCATGGAGTCATTATTGGCGATAACCAACTCGATATCCTTGCCGTAAGAGGTGAAGGCCAGCATCATGGCCTGCCGGGCCAGATTTTCATCCCATTCGCACATATAGGTCTGGCCGATCTGCACCAAAGGCACGCCTTTTTCCACAGCCTGACGCACACTGTATTCCGTGCGGGCTATGGCCTCGGGGTTGTCGGGATTGGCCTGCAGCATGACGTACTGGAACTTGCCGTCCTTGTTCAGGTCAAATTCCGGATGGTCATCCCAGAGTCTTTTGATGATCTCGCCCTGGAGCTTGCCGGCGTCAATGGTATTGGTACCCACGAAGCAGGCTCCCCCGGCGTAGCTCTTAATACTGGCGAGGTCCGGCTCGCGGTTGAAGAAAATTACCGGAATGCCTGCTTTTTTGGCCTTATCGGCCACCATGGACGCGGCCTGCGGCTCCACTATATTCACGGCCAAGGCATTGACTTTTTTATCCAGCAAGTCTTCGATCTGCTCAATCTGGGTCAGTTGATCCTGTTTGGCAGCCAGCACTTCCACCACGGCCTTCCCGGCCAGGGCGACCTGCATCTCCCGGCTGACCATGGAAATATAGGTGTCATCATCCCGGTAAAGCAGGAGCCCTACGCTTGGATCGGCCTTTTGTCCCGCTTCGCTGTAAACGGCCGGAAACGTGAAACCACCGATCAGCGCCAGGAGCAAAACCCAGCGGAACAGAATATTTTTCGGCATATTGCCCTCCTTAAAATGTTTCAGCCCACCTCCCCGGGGTGCTGGTGCACACCCCAGTACAGAAGGGTGTCGTGCAGTTCCTTGGCATCCAGGGGTTTGGTGATATGCGCGTCCATGCCCGCTTCCAGGCTTTTTTCCCGGTCTCCGCTCATGGCGTTGGCGGTCATGGCGATAATCGGAATATCGCGGGCCCTGGGCGCGGCCTCGGCGCGGATGGTCCGCGCGGCGGTGAGTCCGTCCATGATCGGCATCTGGATATCCATGAGAATAAGGTCGAATTTTTCTCTCTGCCAGACTTTTACCGCCTCCGCGCCATTGGAAGCCACCTTGGCGCTCACCCCCATGCCCTCCAGCACCCCCACGGCGATTTCCTGGTTAATCTCGTTATCTTCCACCAGGAGCACATGCATCGGCGGCAGGAGGGATTCTTCAGGTCCGGCCTCGGCTTTTTCCAGATTTTCACTTGAACCTGGGCTTACGCGCACGGTAAAGTAAAAGGCGCTACCCCGGCCCATTTCGCTTTCCACCCAGATATCCCCGCCCATCAGCCTGGAAAGGGATTTACAGATAGTCAGCCCCAAGCCGGTGCCTCCGTATTTGCGGGTAGTGGAACCGTCGGCCTGGGAAAAAGCCTCGAAAATGTGCGGCCGGGCCTCGGCGCTGATGCCGATGCCCGTGTCCTTTATGGCAAAGAGCAGGCACAGGCTGTCATCTCCGTCCTCCAACGAAGCTGAGGGAAGCGCGGCTGAAGCCTCGGGCGGGGGAACCAGATCCGCTGGCGGAAGGGAGATGCGCAGACTGACCTTGCCTTTTTCAGTAAATTTCAGGGCATTGGAGCAGATATTGATACAGATTTGGGAAAGGCGCAAGGAATCGCCGCTGATGACGTCCGGAACATCCTCGGCCACCGAAAAATCCAGTTCCAGGCCTTTTTCCTGGCTTTTAACTTGCAGCATATCATAGATGGAGTTCAACATCGCGGACAGACTCATGTCCTTGGGGACAATCTCCATTTTGTCGGCTTCCATCTTGGAAAAATCCAGAATATCGTTGATCACGCCCAACAGGGTTTTGGCCGCCCCGTCAATGCGATGCAGATAATTCATCTGTTTTTCGCCGGGGTGATCGTGCATGGCCAGGTAAGCCATACCGATGATCCCGTTCATGGGCGTACGGATTTCATGGCTCATGCGGGCCAGGAATTCACTCTTGGCCTTGGTGGCCGCCTCGGCCCGCTGAAGCATGTCGGTAAGGGTGGCGACCATCTGGCTCAGACTCTCGGCCAAATCCCCCAATTCGTCCTTGCGGCTGACCCCGGTGGAAATGCCCTGTTCGCCGCGGGTGATCTGCCCGGCGAAAAGGCTGAGGCGCTTGATATCCCTGGTGACCGGAAAAATGTATAAACAGAGGCAGAACACCGCCAGAAACGCGGTGATCAGGCTGGAGCCCATGGCCGCGTTCTGTATGGTCGTGAGATAGGAGTGCATGTATTCTTCATCGGCAATGACCAGGGCGTAAAGATCGGTCTGGGGGATGTGGTAAAAGCCGATGGTCTTGGTCTCCCCTTCCATTACGGCTTGCAGGTTGCCGGAAACCCTGGCGTGCGCCTCATCGAACCAAGCGGCGTTGACAAATTCCCGGCTGTTCACGTCCTGGGAGCGCACGGCGGAAACTATTTCCCCATCGGCATTGGTGACGTACGGCCGCAAACCTGGCCTAGCGTTTTCCCGCAGAACGCCGCGGGTGATCTTGGATAGCTGCAAGGCGCCTACGATGGCCCCGGCCTTGCCACTATACACCACCTTGAGGGAAACCGGCAGCAGGATATCTCCGGTGACCGGGCTGGTGAAGGGTTTGGAAGCCACAAAGGTGTTTTTGTTCATGGTTTCCCTGAACCAGCTCTGACCGCTGATGTCATTCATGGACCGGGCCAGTTCCAGGTCACCGGCCAGGATCTGCCCATCGCTGTTCAGCAGGAAAAGGGTTTCATAATAGCCGCAGGCCATCTTCATCCTCTGGAGCAAAGCGCTCAGGGAGGCGCGCACAACTTCCACGCCGGGCGCCGGTTGCCCGGAGGCGTCAAGATACGGAGGGAGCTCTACGCCTTCCAGCACGTTGGGCAGGCCGGCCGCCAAGATCATGTCCTTGCCGGCCCGCTGTAATTGAATGGCGATGCTGTTGCTCACCGCGCTGGTAGCGTCGTCGATCCTGTTGGAGCGGACATAGACGATGACCGACTCGGCGGTATGCACTATGTACGCCGTGAAAATGGACATGGTGACCAGGATGACGGTCAGGATGGAAAGGGGCAATTTGAGCCGCAGGCTCATGGGTTTCAGCATCGCAACCCGCCGGGAACGAAACAGACGACCTTACATATACACAGTATCGGCAATGTTTACCATCTTGTCCAGGTTAAGGCAAACTTCACATTACTACGCCATTTATGCCATCGCCTTGACAGCGCGCATAAAATCCGGTTGACTGCCGGTTCAGCCGGGCTTTTCTGGATCAATTCCGGCGACACGGAGGGATCATGCCGCAGGAAAATTTGGCCAAGGCCTATATGCCTTTGGAAGTGGAACCACGCTGGCGCGCGCGCTGGGAAGACGGGCGGGTATTCAGCCCTGAACTGCCGGCGCAAGGGGAACCTTATTCCATTGTGATCCCTCCGCCCAACATCACGGGCAACCTGCATATAGGACACGCCTTCAACCTGACCTTGCAGGACGTGCTCTGCCGCCACGCCAGACAACAGGGAAAGACGGTGCTCTGGGTGCCGGGGGAGGATCACGCGGGCATCGCCACCCAGAACGTGGTGGAGCGCCGCCTGGCTGCTGAGAAAAAAAGCCGGCACGACCTGGGGCGGGAGGCCTTTGTGCAGCGGGTCTGGCGCTGGAAGGAAGAGTATGGAGAGAATATCCGCAGGCAAATCAAGGCCATGGGGGCTTCGGTGGACTGGACCCGCGAGCGCTTCACCATGGACGAAGGACTTTCCAGGGCCGTGCGCCGGGTCTTCGCGCGCCTATACAAGGAAGGACTGATCTACAAAGGCGACTATATCATCAACTGGTGCCCGCGCTGCCATACGGCCCTTGCCGACGACGAGGTGGAATTCACTCCGCGACGCGGCAAAATATGGCATATCCGCTATCCCGTTGACGGCGAAAACGGCTTTGTGATCATCGCCACCACCAGGCCGGAAACCATGCTGGGAGACAGCGCCGTGGCCGTGCATCCCGAAGATGAACGCTATCGGAGGCTGGTGGGCAAAAAGGCGCGCCTGCCCCTGATGGATCGCCTGATCCCGATCATCGCCGACAGCTACGTGGATCGCGAATTCGGCACCGGCGCCCTCAAGATCACGCCCTCCCATGATCCCAACGACTGGAAGCTGGGCTTCAAGCATAAGCTGGATTTCATCCAAGTTATTGACGAAAACGGACGCATGACCGCCGCCGCCGCCGCCTTTGCCGGACTGCCCAAGGCGGAGGCCAGAGAACGCGTGCTGGCCGAGCTTGAAACCCTGGGACTCCTGGAGCAAAGCCTGGATTACGAGCACAATGTCGGGCAATGCTATCGTTGCCAGGAGGTGATTGAACCGCATGTTTCCACCCAGTGGTTTGTGGCCGCGCGCACCCTGGCGTACAAGGCCAGGGCTGCCGTGCCGGACAAAACGCGCATCCACCCGGAAAGCTGGCTCAAAACATATTATAACTGGCTGGATAACATCCGCGACTGGTGCATCAGCCGGCAGATCTGGTGGGGGCACCGCATTCCGGCCTGGACCTGCGAGGATTGCGGGAAACTCCTGGTGGAAGAGGAGGCGCCCGCCGTCTGCTCCCATTGTGGCGGCCGCCGCCTGCTCCAGGACGAGGATGTGCTGGATACCTGGTTTTCCTCGGCCCTCTGGCCTTTCAGCACCCTGGGCTGGCCCGGCGAAACTCCGGAATTGCGCGCCTTTTATCCCACCTCCGTGCTGGTAACCGGCTTTGACATCCTTTTCTTCTGGGTTGCCAGAATGATGATGCTCGGCCTGCACTTCATGGATGAAGTCCCTTTCCGCGAGGTCTATATCCACGCCCTGGTGCGCGATGCCGAAGGCAAGAAGATGTCCAAAACCCTGGGCAACGTCATCGACCCCCTGGAGATGATCACCCGCTACGGCACGGATTCCCTGCGTTTCACCCTCACCGCCTTCGCGGCCATGGGACGGGATATCAAGCTCTCCGAGGAACGGATCGAGGGCTACCGCCATTTCATGAACAAGATCTGGAACGCGGCCCGCTTCGCCCTTATGAACCTGCCGGAAGAAGGGCCGGTTCCGGCTCTGGGCCAGGCCACGGCCCAAGGGACACACCACCAGTGGATCCTGCACCGCCTGGAAGAAATGAAGACCTCCACCGCCGCCGCCCTCCGGGAATACCGCTTCAACGATGCCGCCCAGGATTTGTATAAGTTTGTCTGGAACGAGCTGTGCGACTGGTACCTGGAACTGATCAAGCCGGATATGCAGGCCGGAGGCGAAACCCGCGCCCAAGCCCAAGGAGTGTTGCTCACCGCCCTGCGGGAAACCCTGATCCTGCTCCACCCAATCATCCCCTTTGTCACAGCGGAGATCTGGACCGCCCTCCCCGCCTTTGCCGGAGAGAAACCCCCTGACCCCGACCTGGCCAAAATTCTCTACCCTCCGGCACGGCCCGCCTGTCTGCACCCGGAAGCCGCGAGCCGCATGAGACTGATCCAGGCGATCATTGTGGCCGCGCGCACCATCCGCGCCGAACTGAACCTCTCCCCCTCCCTGCCCCTGAAAGCCATTATCCGGCCGGAAAACCAGACCAAGGAAAAAATCCTGGAAGAACACCGCGCCCTGATCGCCCGCCTGGCCCGCCTGGAAAGCCTGAGCCTTGATGCCGCGGCGCAGCCTCCCCGGCTCTCCGCCAGCCAGGTGGCCGAAGGCAACGAAATCATCGTGCTCCTGGAAGGGGCGGTGGATACCGGAGCCGAACGCGCCAGGCTGGACAAGGAACTGGGCAAGCTGGAAAAAGAACGGCAAATGCTTGAAAAAAAGCTTTCCGACCGGAATTACGTGGAAAAGGCCCCGGCCGCCCTGGTGGAACGGGACCGGCAACGGGTCAAGGAACTGGCGGCGGCGGGAAAAAAACTCCGCCTGGTACGGAACAAATTCAGCGAATAATAACGGGAGACAAAACATGGACGACTGGGCTTTTGAAACCAAACAACTGCACAGCGGGCAGGAGACGCCGGACCCGGCCACCGGGGCTCGCGCCGTGCCCATTTATCAGAATGTGGCCTATGTCTTCGAAAATTCCGCCCAGGCCGCATCCCGTTTTCGCCTGGAGGATCCGGGGCATATTTATGCCCGCCTGGGTAACCCCACCCAGGATGTGCTGGAAAAACGCATGGCCGCCCTGGAAGGCGGGGCCGGAGCTCTGGCTCTGGCCTCGGGAGCGGCGGCGGTTACCTATGCCCTGTTGAATCTGGCCCAGGCCGGGGATCACCTGGTTTCCGCCGGGAATATCTACGGTGGAACCCACAACCTTCTGGCGCACACCCTGCCCCATTACGGCATCGCCACAACCTTTACGGACGAGAGCAGGCCGGAGACCTTGACCCTGGCCTTGCGCCCCAATACCAAGGCCATCTTTGTGGAGAGCCTGGGCAATCCCCATTCCGCGGTCACGGACCTGGAAGCGGCGGCCAAGGCGGCCCATGCTCACGGTATCCCCCTGATCGTGGACAATACCTTCGCCACTCCCTATTTGCTGCGCCCCCTGGAGCACGGCGCGGATATCGTGGTGCACTCGGCCACCAAGTTCATCGACGGGCATGGCACCAGCATGGGGGGCCTAATCGTTGACGGCGGGACCTTCGACTGGGCGGGGAGCGGCAAATTCCCCTCCCTCAGCGACCCCAACCCCAGCTACCATGGACTGTCCTTCACCCAGGCCGCCGGACATCTGGCCTACGTTACCAAAATCCGGACCATCCTGCTGCGGGATACCGGGGCAGCCATCTCTCCCTTCAACGCCTTTATGCTGCTGCAAGGTCTGGAAACCCTCTCTCTGCGTATGGAACGCCATACCGCCAACGCCCTGCAAGTCGTCGGGCATCTCAAAAAGCACCCCAGGGTGGAGGCGGTGCATCACCCTTCCCTGCCGGACGAACCGAGCCACCGGCTGTATAAAAAATATTTCCCCCAGGGAGCGGGGTCCATCTTCACCTTCGAGATCGCAGGCGGGGTCCGGGAGGCGCATGCCTTCACCGACCGGCTGCGCCTTTTCTCCCTCCTGGCCAATGTGGCGGATATGAAATCCCTGGTCATACATCCTGCCACCACCACCCACTCCCAACTCAACGAAGCGGAACTGCTGGCGCAGGGGATTAAGCCCAACACCATCCGCCTGTCCATCGGCACGGAAAATATCCGGGACATCCTCGCCGACCTGGATCAGGCCCTTAGCCCCAATCCTTAGCTTGGAACAGCGGGATCGCCAAAAGGCGCCAAAAGGACACGCCCCTGGGCTGGGGCATGGGGACGGCGCCCTTATAATTCACGGCAAGGCGCGCCCCTATTCCAGACGGAGAGAACTTTCTCCCGGCAGGGCCAGCTTTTCCCTGGTAGAGCTGAACAGGTATTCCAGAATGGAATTGGAAACGAGCATCCCGGAAGCGGTCAGGCTGATATAGCCGTTCTTTATGCGCAACATGCCCTTGCGGTGCAGGCCGTGGATAAGCTCCTTGTTGTCGGCGATGAAATCCCGCCCGGTCAGCTTGCGGTAGGCCTGGAGGCGCAGCCCGCGATCCGTTCGCAGGCGCAGCATGAGGAGTTCCAGCACCCGGGCGCTCTTATCCAGGCTTTCATATTCTCCGCCCAAACGGCGAGTGGCTACCTGCTCACGCCAGATCCGCACGTCCGGCGGGTTGGTCCAGCGTTTATCCCCGATGGTGCTGGTGGCCGCCGGTCCCAGCCCCAGGTAGTCGTGCCCCTCCCAGTAGCCCAGATTGTGCCGGCACTTGAAGCCCATACGGGCGTAATTGGAAATTTCATAGTGCAAAAAGCCCTGGGCCTCCAAAAATTCCGAACCATAGGCATAAATGGAGGCCTGCTCCTGGTCGTCCGGAAAGGCCAGTTCGCCGCGCTCCCTGGCCGCGAACATAGCCGTGCCCTCCTCCAGGGTAAGGTTGTAGCAGGAAAGATGGTCCGGCTTCAGCTTGATCACGCTTTTCAACTCTTCCAACCAGAGGCGCAGGCGCTGCCCGGGCAGCCCCCAGAGCAAATCCAGATTGATGTTGGCGATGCCGCAGACCCGCGCCGCATCATAAGCGGCCAGGGCCACCTTGAGGGTATGCGGACGGCCCAGCAGGCGAAGGCTCTCTTCATTCAGGCTCTGTATGCCCAAGGACAGGCGGTTGACCCCGGCCTTGGCCAGCTCGGCGGCATAGCCGAATTCCAGCATGGATTCAGGGTTGCCCTCAAAACTAATCTCCGCCCCGGCCTCCAGGATGAAAAGCTTGCGCAGGCGGTTCAGCACCTGGTCCACCGTGCGGGCAGGAAGCAGACTGGGCGTGCCGCCGCCGAAAAAGACCGTCTCCAATTTGACCCGGCCCAGGCGCTCGTTCCACAGTCCTATCTCCGCCAGGAGCCCGTCGATGTAGCCCCGCATAAGCCCGGCCCCGGCCTGATCCTGAGGCAGAACCCCGGAATAAAAGCTGCAATAGCCGCAGCGGCTGCGGCAAAAAGGCACATGGATATACAGGAGCATGAGCCTCAGTCTATACCATCATGGCAAGAACCGGTAGAGGCTTTTTGAGGGGATGCCGCCCAATCGCTTCTTTCTATATTGCTCCAAGAGCTCAATTAACGTGTTGCCTATATCCTTGTCGGAAAGTCTGGAATAAGCATGCCCGCGGCCCAGCGCTTGCGAAAAATTTTGGGGATTGTGGCCCCCGGCGTCTTGAGCTATGTGATTTCCAGGAGAAAAGACATGCTGGAACATTATGAGTTGATCTTTGAGCGACAAATTCCAGAATTGCGTAGCCGGGCGCGCTTCTGGCTGCACCGGGAAAGCGGGGCCCAGTTGCTCAGCCTCTGCAACCAGGACGAAAACAAGGTCTTCGGGGTGACCCTGCGCACGCCGCCAGCGGATTCCACAGGCCTGCCCCACATCCTGGAACATTCCGTGCTCTGCGGCTCGGACAAGTACCCGGTGCGCGAACCCTTTGTGGAACTGCTCAAGGGCTCGCTCCAGACCTTTCTCAATGCCTTCACCTACCCGGACAAGACCTGTTACCCCGTGGCCAGCGCCAATTTACAGGATTTTTACAACCTTACCGATGTCTATCTGGACGCGGTTTTTCATCCCCGCCTGGGGGAAGATGTCTTCCAGCAGGAAGGCTGGCACGTGGAAGTGGAACGGGCGGGCGGAGAGCCGCGCTACAGCTTCAAGGGGGTAGTCTATAACGAGATGAAGGGGGCTTTTTCATCCCCGGAATCCGTGCTGGGGCGCCAGATCCTGCACAGCCTTTTCCCTGATGTTCCCTACGGCCTGGAATCCGGCGGAGACCCGGAAGAGATCCCCAAGCTGGATTTCACCGCCTTCACCGCCTTTCACCGCCGCTACTACCATCCCTCCAATGCCCGCTTCTTCTTCTGGGGAGATGATCCCGAAGAAAAACGCCTGGAGATCATCCAGGAACTGGCCGGAGGCTACACGCGCCTTCCGGCGGCCTCTTCGCCCCTGCCCTTGCAAAACCGCTTCACTGCCCCGCGCTGTCTGCGCCTGCCCTACAGCTCCGGAGAAGGCGACCAGGCCATCTTCACCCTGAACTGGATGCTGGAGGAAAACGGCCCGGCCCCGGAACAGATAGAGCTGGCTCTGGGTCTGAGAATGCTGGAGCATACCCTCATCGGCATGCCCGCCTCCCCCCTGCGCCGCGCCCTTCTGGAATCCGGACTGGGCGACGACCTGGCCGGAAGCGGGTTGGAGAACGAACTACGCCAGAGCATTTTTTCCATCGGCCTCAAAGGAATACGGGAAGAGCGCGCCGGGGAGGCGGAAAAACTGATCCTGGGCGTGCTGGAAGATCTTGCCGGACGGGGGATCCCCTCTTCTTCGGTGGAGGCGGCAATCAACAGTGTGGAGTTTGAACTGCGCGAGAACAATACCGGGCGCTTTCCGGTAGGTCTGGCGGTTATGCTGCGCAGCCTGGCCCTCTGGCTGTATTCCGACGACCCGGCGGACGAAGCCTCCGTCGCGGCTCTCCGTTTTGAGGCTCCTCTGGAGGCGATCAAGGGCAAGGCCGCTTCAGGTTACTTTGAGGCGCTCATAAAAAAGCATTTTCTGGATAACCCGCATCGCAGCACGGTGCTGCTCTACCCCGACCCTGACCTGGGCCGCCGCCGGAACAAAGAGGAGGAGGACAGGCTGTACGCCCTGCTGGAGATTATGGGGCCTACGGGGAAAGAAGCCTTGGCCGAACAGGCCGACCACCTGAAGCGTCTGCAGGAAAAACCGGATGCGCCGGAAAACCTGGCCCGCATCCCCCGTCTGCGCCTGGGAGATTTGCCCGCGGAAGGCCGGGAGATCCCCCAGCTAAGGCCGGAGAGACCACCCGTGCCCGTCTACCTCCATCCCCAGCCCACCGGAGGCGTCTGCTACCTGGATCTGCACCTGGACCCCGCCGGGCTGCCGGATTCCTCCCTGGTCCTCCTGCCTATGCTGGGGCGGGCCATGCTGGAGATGGGCAACCGGGACAAGGACTACGTAACCTTGAATATGGAGATCGCCCGCAAAACCGGGGGCATGGAAACGGACCTGAACGTTATGGGGCGGATGGACGACCGCCGCCCCCTCCTCTCCCTCGGTCTTCGCGGCAAGGCCACCACGGCTCAGGCGGAGGCTCTCTTTGCCCTCAGCGCCGAACTCCTTACCCGCACGGACCTGGACAATCAGGCCCAGTTCAGCCGCATGCTGCTGGAAGAAAAGGCCCGCCTGGAGCACCGCCTGATCCCCTCCGGACACCAAGTCATCGCCGGACGCATCCGGGCCTCCCTTTCCCTCTGCGGCAGTCTGGACGAAAAAATCAGCGGTCTGGCCTACCTGGAAGAGGTGCGCGCCCTCTCAACTCTGGCCTCTGCGAACTGGCCGGTCCTACTGGGCCGCCTGCAAGAGGCCCGCGCCCTGATCCTGAAGCGGGATAGGCTCCGCCTGAGCCTGACCGCCGAGGAGGAGGTTCTGCCACGCCTTCTGGAGCTGGCAGGAAAGCTGGCCGGAGAACTGTCTTCCAGCCCCAGCCCTACGGAAGATCCGGACGGACGGAGCTTCAGTCCATCCTCCAATCTGCCGAAACGCGAAGCTCTGCTGGTTCCGGCCCAGGTCAATTACGTGGGCAAGGGTGTCAATCTCTATGACCACGGATACGCTTGGCACGGCTCGGCCCTGGTCATACTGAAGTACCTGCGCACCGGCTGGCTCTGGGAAAAAATCCGGGTACAGGGCGGAGCTTACGGGGTCATCTGTGGGCTGGATCGCGCCACCGGCGACTTCTGTCTGGCCTCCTACCGGGACCCGGATATCCGGCATACCCTGCGCTGTTTTGACGAATGCGCCGACCAGCTTATCACCGCCCCCCCGGACCGGCGGACCTTGGAAACGGCCATTATCGGCGCCATAGGCGAACTTGACGCCTACCTCCTGCCGGAAGCCAGGGGCCGCGCTGCCTACCACCGCGCCATCTGCCTGGATACCCCGGAACAGCGCGCCCGCCTGCGTGCCGAGGCGATGGCTGCGAGTACCCAGGATTTCACCGCCTTTGGCGAAATCCTGGCCCGGGCCCTGCCCCGGTCCGTGAGTGTGGCCCTGGGCGGCGCCAACCTGGAAACCTTCGCCCTGGAAGAAGGTTGGACAATAAACCGGGTTTTATAGGTATGCGGGACTTTCTGGATCTGACCCGCGCCGAGCTGGAGGATTTCATAGTTCGGGACCTGGGGGAGCCGGCCTTCAGGGCCGCCCAGCTATGGCGCTGGATCTGGGGCAAAGGGGCGCGGGACTTCGGGGAGATGAGCAATGTAAGCAAATCCCTGCGGGCGCGTTTGACTGAACAGGCCTTTATCTCCCGGCCCGAGATCGTTCAAGAGGAACACAGCCGGGATGGCACAATCAAGCTGCTCCTGCGCCTGGCCGACGGAGAACTGGTGGAAACGATACTCATCCCCGGCGAGGGAACCCGGGGGAAGGCACGGGTGACCCAGTGCCTGTCCTGCCAAGTGGGTTGCGCCATGGGTTGCGACTTTTGCGCCACCGGGGATTCGGGTTTTCGCCGTAACATGAGCCAGGCGGAAATCCTCGGGCAGACGCTCCTGGGGCGAGAACGCCTGGCCGGGCGGGCGGAACTGCGCAACCTGGTGTTCATGGGCATGGGGGAGCCCCTGCTCAACCTGGATAATGTGCTGCGTAGCCTGGAGACTTTGAGTTCGGAGCAGGGGCTGCATTTTTCCCGCCGCCGGGTGACCGTATCCACCTGCGGCCTGCCTCATGGACTACTCCGGCTGGGGGAAAGCGGGCTGGCCTCCCTGGCCGTGTCCCTGCATGCGCCGGATCAAGGGCTGCGCGCCCGGCTCATGCCTCGGGCCGCCCGCTGGCCCCTGGAGGAACTCCTGCTAGAACTGGAAGGTTACCCTCTGCGGGCGCGTGAACACATCACCCTGGAGTACCTGTTGCTGGACGGAGTGAACGATGCCCCGGAACAGGCCAGAGAGCTCGCGCGCATCGCCAGGCGGCTAAGGGCCAAAATCAACCTCATCGCCTATAATCCGATAGGGAACGCGCCGTACCGCGCCCCGTCGCCGGAGCGGGTTCTGGCCTTTGAAGAGGTTTTGTGGAGGCAGGGGCTGGTGGCCGTGTTGCGCAAAAGCATGGGTGCGGATATCCAGGCCGCCTGCGGGCAGTTGCGGGGTTCTGGAGGATTTATCTAGCGTTCAGCAATTTGGCCGGGTTAATGCGGATTTCGCCATCATCCATGGCGCGGGTGACCATCGGGGCACCCCGCAGACTGGTGTCAATTTCCTGGATGTCGGCAAGGCGCTTCCTGTCTTTATCCAGAAGCAGCAGGACTTTGGGCTTGGTGGGCTGATGCGGGTTGGAGGCGGTGACCACGCCGATATCGCCACCGCTGACCTCCACCACGCTTCCCGTTGGATAGACGCCCAACATGCGGATGAAGTTTTCCATAAGTCCGGGGAAAAAATCCTCGCTACGCATCTGGTACATAGTGCCCAGCACCTTATATGGCAACATGGCCTGTTTATAAGGACGCCGGCTGGAAAGGGCGTCATAGACATCCACTACCGCCAGGACGCGCCCAGCATGGCTGATCTGGTCTCCTGGCAGACTGCGGGGATAACCCTTGCCGTCAAAACGCTCATGATGGTCATAGATGCCCATGAGCACCTCGTTGGTAAAACCGGGCGTTTTCTTCACATATTCATAACCCAGACGGGGGTGCTTGCGCAGAATGGCGAATTCCGCTTCCGTGAGTTGACGCGGAGCGTTAAGCACTTCCTCCGGAACCAGAGCCTTGCCCAAATCATGGAAGAACCCGGAGAGCCCCACCTCAAACTGAAGCTGCCGCGAAAAATTCAAGTGCTTGGCGAAGGCCAGACCCAACACCGAGACATTGATGCTATGGCTGTATGTGTATTCATCCGCATCGCGCAATTTGGCCAAGGCCAGCATGGCATCCGGGTTGCGTGTGATGCTTTGCAGCAAAGACTCCACCAGGACCTTGCCCTTGTGCAAATCCACCTTGTCCCCGCGCCGGATGTGATCCATCATGCCCCTGGATAAATCCAACGCCTCCATATAGACGCCTTTGGCCGAGGTCCATTCCGCGCTCAGGGCGTGGGCAGGCAAGACAAAGCCTTCTAAATCATCCGCTTCCTCCGCAGATGCGCTGGCCTCTTCAGCTTCGCTGCGATCCTGGTCAATGACCACCTCGGTATAGCCGTCATGGAGAATCTTCTCAATCAGGGCCTCGGTGGCCACCCCTTCCCTGGAGTACAGGTACGGATTATCCTTCCAGGTAGCCCCACTGTTAATAATATACATTCCAGGCACAAGCTGGGCGGTCGATATTTTCTTCTCAGTCATTGCTTACACCTGTAAGACACATAACCATTAAATTTACGGATGTCCATGCGTAAACGCCGGAATTGAAATTCCCTTGCCTTTTATCTCGCCTCAAATTAAAAAACAGATATGACTAATTCCCCTCAAACATACCGGGTGGAACTCTGCTTCAAAAACCCCATGATCCTGGATGCGCCGCTTCTGGACAAAATCTTGCGCCGCATGGGGCAGGGGATGGAAGGGCTGGGGCTGTTCCAGCATCGAGTGCTGCCGGAGAAGAAAGATCATTACACTTCCGGCCTCCTGCTGATGCCGGAACTCATTGAAGCCACAGAACACGGTCCGGCCGGTCTGCTGTTGCTTTTCGGCCTACCGAAAAGCTCGACCGACGACGTGGCCGCGGCCATGAGCCTGGAGCAGACCTGGCAATGGAACGATGCGGGCACGGCCATCGCTTCAGCTTCTTTCCGGGTAAGCCTGGCCGAGGTCAACACCCTGCACTTGGGCGCCGGTTCCCGTTTGAACCTATTACACAAAGGGCTGTATGCCCTGGCCGCCGCCCTGGCGCCGGACGCCCTGCATTTCCCGCAGAGCCAATGCTTGCTGGAGCCGGCGGCTTACCTGGAAAACAAGCCGGACACCACGACCTGTTTCCGCCCGTACGGACTGATGAATACCCGCCTGTTCACGCCGCAAACACCGGGGGCGGGAAGCCTGCTCATGGACACTCTGGGGCTGCACCTTTTAGGGCTGCCGGATCTGCAATGCCTGATTCCGGTTGACAGCCAGGACCACGCCGAACTGGCCAGCTGGTTCTGCAACTTAGCGGAGCATCTGTGCGAAAAACCCGGCGAGCTTAAAGACGGCGACATTGTCACCGGCCTGCGCAACGAGGCCTGGAAACTGAGCGCCCACCAGTCCACCATCCCGCCACAACGGGAAGTTCTGGAAATCATCATCCCTTCCGGCTGAACCCCAACGGCTCAAACCAGCCCAACAGCCCCCAGTTACACACTCCAGGCAAGGGCGGGGCAGGTAAAAGGGGAAATTTTTATCGCTCGTCCCGGCGGGCGGCGCTGAAGAAGCCCAGCAAAATACCCCCGGCCTGAGCCACGTTGAGCGAGTCAAAACCGCCTGGCATGGGGATATGCACCAATTCGGCGCAACGCCGGAGAACGCCGGGCCTCAGGCCCTTTTCCTCTCCCCCCAGCGCCAGGACCGCCGGAAAAACCGGGCGCAGCTCATAGACGCTACGCGCACCGGCCGACACGGACACGGCCCCGTATATGCTGAAACCATCATCCCGCAGGAGATCCAAGGTCCGGCCCAAGTTGGCGGCCTTGACCACCGGCAGCCTTTCCAGGGCGCCGGCCGCGCTACGCGCCGCCCCGGCCCCCAGGTAGGCAGCCTGATGTTTGGGAATGACCAATCCACCGCCACCCAAGGCGCAAAGGGTGCGGACCAGGGTTCCGGCATTGCCCGGATCCAGCACCTGATCCAGGGCCAGGAGTAGCGGAAGAGGCGCATTTCTGGCGGCCGCCAGGGCTTCTTCCAGGCCGCTGAACCCGGCCTCGAATACCCTGGCCAAAACCCCCTGGCAACGGCCCGCATAAAGCCGCCCGAGTTCCTCCGGCGACGAGAGACGGAAGCGCACCCCACGGGCGCGGCAGAGATCCAGGATCTCCTCGCTACGGGCATCCCGCCGCCCTCGCCGGATATACACCATGTCCGCCCGTTCAGGGGAAAGGCGCAACAATTCCAGCACCGCCCGCACCCCGGGCAGCAAATGCCCGCCTGGTTCTTCCGGCCGCGTCATCATTCCTTCCTGGTCTTCGCCCGGTAAAAAAATCATTGCCTCCGGGATATCCTTGGGCTAGATTGCCGGAGATTACATGGAGCCGGCTGAAATGAAAAGCGCGTTTTCAGGCTTTTCGCTGTTCCAGTTCCACCGCCTGTGAAGCCGAACCAAGAATATTCAAGGCCTGTCCCTTGCGCGAGGACAATTTGCGCGCCGGAGCTTCCCCACTCTAATGGCGGCGCGTTTTTGTCCGATAACCATAGCATGACGGCGCAGGCAAGCCCCAGGGAAGGGCGCGTCTTAACTCACTGAAAGAAGTTCGTAAAGCCATGAAGTATGCAGCAACCCCCTACACCTTGTCCAGTTCGGCGCGCAGCTTTTTGTTGGCCGGCTTACTCTGTGTGTTTTTTCTGGGCGCCTGTGCCCAGTCAGACGGGTATGACCTTTTTGCGGAAAACGACCTTGACGAGTTGGTGGAAGCTCCGTATCTGCCCCAGGACGACGGCATTCCTCTGAGCTTTTCCGAGCGCATCGCCTTCCGTTCCACCGGCTTCCTGGACGCCTCCCTTTCCGCCGAAGAGCTCAAGATCGTGGAAAGGCATTTCAAGTACTACCTGCATAACCACAGACCCACCATAGAGCTTTACCTAACCCGGGCCGGGGCTTATCTGGCCTATCTGCGCAGGGTCTTCATGGATAACGGGATCCCCGAGGAAATCATCCACCTGGCTGCGGTAGAGAGCGGTTTCAACCCCAGGGCGGTATCCCGGGCCGGAGCCATGGGCATGTGGCAATTCATGCCGGCCACCGGGCGGCAGTACGGCCTGACCCAAAACCACTGGATTGACGAGCGCCGCGATACCTTCAAAGCCACCCTGGCCGCCGTCTCCTACCTCAAAATGCTCAAAGCCAGGTTCGGAGACTGGTTTCTGGCCATCGCAGCCTATAATGCCGGAGAAAACAAAATCGAACAGGCCATGCGCGGCACCGGAGCCGAGGACTTTTTCCAACTGTGCCGCCTGAACTCCAGGTTATCGCCCAAGCAGCGCCTCAAAGCGGAAACCCAGCAGTATGTGCCGAGATTACTGGCCATGATCAAGATCATGCGCAACCTGGAAATCCTGGGATTCACCCCGCCGCATGAACGCCAACCGGAAGCGGTGGCGACGATTAAGGTCGCCCCCGGCACCGACCTCAATGCCCTGGCCTCCGGCATCGGGATGCGCCTGGAAGACTTTCGCAACCTGAACCCTGCCTACCGCAGCCACATCAGCCCGCCCAATGAAAGTAGCGCCGCCTATGTGCCCGACACCCATCGGCAAACCGCCGTGGCTTGGCTGGCCAAGACGGATAGTTCCAAGTTCGCCGGCTGGCGGAGATACCAAGTGCGCCGGGGGGACAGTCTCTACGCCCTGGCCAGGCGCCACGGGGTTTCCACCAGTCTTCTGATGCAGGCCAACAAGATGCCCAATACCAACCTGCGTGAAGGCGCGACCATCATCGTCCCCGGCGGTTCCAGCAACACCGCCCTGGCTGCCGCTGAATCCAAACCGCCCGCCGGGAGCAGCCCGGCCGGAAGTAACTCCAGACCCAGGGCGGTTGCCGCCGGATCCACCATCCATACCGTCCGTCGCGGGGAAAGCCTCTACAGCATCGCCCGCTCTTACGGAGTCAGCGTTGACAGCCTGCGCAAGACCAACAACATGCGCGCAGATGAAAGCTTCCTAAGCGCCGGGCAGAAACTGGGCATTCCGTCCAAGAACGCCCCGGTCCAGCGCGATGCCGAAGAAGCCCGCCTGGTCGTCCGCAAGGGAGATACCTTGTACGGCATCGCCATGCAGAACAAGACCAGCGTGGAAGAACTCATCCGGCTCAACGGGCTGACTCCGGGAAAACCCATCATGCCGGGCCAGGAAATACGTCTGCCTTGAATATACTGCTCGTCAACCTGACCCGTTTCGGCGACCTGCTGCAAAGCCAGGCGGCGATAAACGCCCTGGCCTCCCTTAACCTGCCCACTGGGGAAAAAGATAACCCGGTAGGGTTGGTTTGTCTGCACAACTTCGCCTCGGGGGCAGAATTCCTGCGCAAGCTCGCCCTGATCCGCCCTCTGCCCAAAGACGCCTTCCTGGGACGCCTGGAAGAAAACTGGCGGGAAGCCGGCGCGGATTTATGGCAGTGGCGGGAAGAACTGCGGCGGGATTTCAAGCCGGATCTGGTCTGCAACCTCACCCCTTCGGTCCCCGGACGCCTGTTGGGGCGTTTTCTGGCGGAAGAAGCCCCGCTCACCGGCTTCGGAATGAACGAATTCGGTTTCGGCACCGCCTCGCCCTGGGCCGCCTTTTTTCAGGGATCCAGCCGCCGGCGTTCGGTCTGCCCCTTTAATGTGGCGGACCTGTTCCGGGCCGTGGCCGGACAGACGCAAGGAGAGGCAGGAGACACCCGGCTGCGCCTGCCTGAAAAGGCCCGCCTCGGGCCGGCCCTGAAAAAACGCCTGACACATGCCCGCGCCCAAGCCGCCGGACTGGTGGCCTTTCAACTGGGAGCCAGCGAAGAGCGCCGTCGCTGGCCGGAGGAATACTTTGCCGCCCTGGGGCAAGGGCTGTGGGAGCGGCACCGGATGCTCCCCATGCTTCTGGGAAACGCGGAAGAAAAACCCTTGGCCGAACGCTATGCCACGCTCGCCCGCGCCCCCAGCCTGGACCTCACCGGCGAAACCAATCTGGAAGAACTGGCCATGGCGTTGCAAGAAACCCGCCTCCTGGTCAGCAACGACACTGGCACCATGCACTTGGCCGCCGGGCTGGGCTGTCCTGTGCTCGGCCTCTTCCTGGCCACGGCCCAAGCTTGGGATACCGGCCCAGGCCAGGCGGAGAGCTGTTGCCTGGAGCCCGGCCTGGCCTGCCACCCTTGCGCCTTCGACGCAGACTGCCCGCACCGCTTGCGCTGCCGCCGGGCCATTCCGCCATCCACGGTTCTGCGTCTATGTTCCGGCTTTCTGAGCGAAGGCCGCTGGCCCCAAATGCAAGAGACCGCCATTTGGCCGGAAGAGGCCGGAGCGCACTTTGACCCGCGGCAAGAACGCCCCCGCGTCTGGCTCACCAGCGTGGACGGCTTCGGTTTTATGGACTTGCAATCACTCTCCGGACATGAAACCGAACCCAGAACCGTCTGGTTCAGGGAACAGCGCCTCTTCCTCCGTCAATTTCTTGACCGCGATATCGGCAAAGATTTCCAACTGTCCGATACCGGTAAAAGCCTGCTGCCCCAGCCGGAAAAGGGCAAACTGGCCGCCGAACTCTCCGCCCTCCTGGCCCAATTCGCCCTTTTGACGGAACTGGGGCAGATGCTACGCCGCAAACCCCTGCCCAGACTGCAAGAAGGCTTTCTCCAGGCCATGCGCAAATGCTCCGCGGCCTTTGAAGCTTCTCCCGGCCTGACCTCCCTGAGTCTGCTCTGGCAGGGGGAAATCCAGGAGCAGGGCGAGGACCTGGAACAGGCCCTCGTCTGCGTGACCCAGTATCATAGCCTTATTTCATCGTTATTACAAAGGGTTACATAAAAGAAAAAGATTTGGCCCGCAACTTGCATAGCAGTCTGCACCAGGAAAAATATCCCCAAACCGGGGAGCAAAGGAGACTGTTATGATCATTATCGACGGCCGGACCAGCGCTTTGCAGGTAAGCAATTTCGCCAACCTGGAAGAACTTCTGGTGCAGACCTTTTCCGAAAATCAACTGGAAAACCGCATCATCACCGATGTGCTGGTCAACGACGAAGCTTTCAGCGAACTCTACCCCCACCAGTCTGAAGACATTGAAAGCTCCGACATACGCAAGGTGGAGATCCGCACCGTATCCGTGGAGGAAATGGCCGCAGACATTACCACCGAGCTTTACAAGGTCATCACCCTGATGACCAGCGGCGCCACCCGGGCCGCCGAGCTTCTGCGCAAGGCTGAAATCGGCGCTTCCCTGGAAGTGATGGCGGACGTCATGGATGTGACCCGGCATTTCCTTGGGGTGGTCGCCCTGCTGCGCAGCGAATTTTCCATCAACCGCGACAACGAACTCGCCCCGCTGACGGAAAAAATGAGCGATATCCTGGATGAAATGTCCGAAATTACCCAGCATGAAGACTGGTTCATGCTCGCGGATCTCGCCGAATACGAATTTCTGCCGATCTGCGAAAACTGGAACAGCGTGCTCGGGAACCTCGCCCGCGACATCGCTGAATACAAGGCGGCCTGATTATGCACCCCAGCCTCCAATTTCTGGATGAAGCCCTCCGCATTGCGGAAGAAGAGCTCCTTCTGCTGAATCAAGATGATCTGGACGGGCTGGAAGACAGCGCCAAGGCGCGCTCGGAACTCGTCCAGCGCGCCTGGATGGAAAAAGACGGCTGCGACCAGATTGTCCTGACCTGCAAGCTGACTGCCATGCAGTCTTTGCAGCACCGCCTGCAACAAAAGGCTGAGCACCTGATAAGCGAAACCAGGTCGGCCCTGAACCAGGACAAGAAAAACCAGCGGGGAATTCTGGGTTATTGCCGCACTGGACTGGGAGGCTCCGAAAACGAGCCCAGGATGTTCAGAAAATTTTCCTAGGCTCAGACCGCGATATCGATCAGCGTGCCCAGCATGTCGTCATAGACGCGCACCATGGTCATGTTGGCCTCATAGGCACGTTCCGTGATGATGGCCTCGGTCAGCTCCCGCTCGATCTGCAGGTCGTCGGCCGCCTTGGCCTCGATCGCCCGGTATTCCTCCAGGCGGTTTTGCGCTGCAACCTCGGCCGCAGCCTCAACTGCGTCCCGCGCGGAGACCCGCATCCGCGCCATCTCCGTATCCTGTCTGCCGACTATGGGGATACGACGAATTTCCTCCACCCGCACACCCCCGTAATCCGGGTTATCCCCGTAACGCGCCCTGGACGAACGAAAGCCTTCCGTGCTGATATTCGCCACATTGTGGGTAATGACCCGCATCCCCACCCCGAAGGAATCCAGGGCGGAGACCGCGCTGCTCAAAATGAGGGCCATAACGACCTCCATTCACAGTTTAACTCCAAAGCTTCCCGGATCGCAAGATATTTTCCTTGCCGCTGCCTTGAAATCCCGGCTGGGCTCGGATATATCATAAATTACACGGAGAAGAGCATGAAAAGGCCGGTTCTGGCCCTGATAAGCATTTTCCTGGCGGCGTTGCCTGCCATCCCGGCTCTGGCCGCCTATAAAACAGAGTACAAGCTGGACATCGTGCCAGGCCTGAACACCGCCTGGGGAGAGGGGGCCGTGTACTTCGCGAACCTGGTTAAAAAACGGAGCGCCGGCCGGATCAATATCCAGGTTTATCCAGATTCCCAGCTGGCCACGGGCAAGCAGACCAACTCCTTTAGACTGCTGCGCAACGGCACCGCTGATTTCGCCGTACAGTCCACCATAAACTATTCGCCGCAAGTCGTCGAACTGAACCTCTTTTCCCTGCCTTTCTTCATTTCCGACGAACCGGACCGCTACAAGGCCCTGGATGCCATAACCAGCGGCAAGGCCGGCAAAAAAATCGCCGAAATACTGGAGAGCCGGGGCGTCAAGTTCATCTGCTTCGGTGAAAACGGCTTTCGGGAACTGACCAACGCCAGAAAGGACATCCGCACCCCGGCCGACCTCGCAGGCATGAAAATCCGCGTGGTCGGCAGCCCCCTGTTCATTGACACCTTCAAGGCCCTGGGGGCCAACCCCATCGCCGTGCCCTGGTCCGAAACCATGACAGCCATAAGGGACGGGATGATTGACGGAGAGGAAAACCCCATCCTGACCTTCTTCCCTCTCAAGGTGACCGATTACCACAAGCACCTGACCAACTGGCACTATGTGGCCGATCCCACCATATTCGCCGCCAACCGTGAAGTCTGGGAATCTTTCAGTCCCGCGGATCAGGAACTGATCGCCAAGGCCGCCGGAGAGGCCGCCGCCTTCCAGATAGCCCTGGGGCGGGCCGGCCTGGATGAAAACGACGGCGGCCGAAACATCGCCCTTCTCAAAGCTTTGGGGACAGAGCCTTATTCCATGGACTGGAAGGGCACCCTGGCCGGAGAAGGGGTGACCGTTACCGAGCTTACTTACGAGGAAATCGGCCTGTTTGTCAGGGCCACCAAGCCGGTGGTCGAGGCCTGGACCGGCAAGATCGGCACGGAACTGATCGGGCTGGCCCGCGAAGACATGGCCTCGGCCAGGAATAACCAATGAAAATAGCGATTATCGGCGGCGGCCCCGGCGGCTATGTGGCGGCCATTCGCGCGGCGCAACTCGGGGCGGAGACCACCCTGGTGGAACATGATAAACTGGGCGGGGTCTGCCTGAATTCAGGCTGTATCCCCACCAAGGCCCTGCTGCGTTCGGCCTCGCTCTATACCGAAGCCAGAGAAGGAGCGCATTGCGGGGTCATGGCCGAGGCGCGGCTGGATTTCGCCAGGGCCCAGGAATACAAGGCCGGGGTGGTGAAACGCCTGGTCAGCGGGGTGGCCGGCCTCCTGTCCGCCAACAAGGTGCGGATCATTTCAGCCTCCGCCTCCCTGGCCGGAGGCGGGCGCATCCGCCTGCGGGACGCGGAAGGGTGGCGGGAACTGGATTTTGACAGGATCATCCTGGCCACCGGCTCTCTGCCGGTCCTGCCCCCCATTCCGGGGGCGGATCTGCCCCCCTGCCTGGACAGCGCCGGAGCCCTTAACCTCGACGCCGTGCCTGAATCCCTGCTGATTCTGGGCGGCGGGATCATCGGCATGGAAATGGCCACCCTGTATAACGCCCTGGGCAGCCAGGTGATCGTGGTGGAAATGCTCGAAGATATCCTGCCCATGCTGGATGGGGATATCGCCAAAAGCGTACGCGCCGACTTGGGCAAAAAAGGGGTGCGGATTTTTACTGCGTCCAGGGTGACCGGCATACGGGAACAGGAGGGCAAGGCCGTGGCGCGGGTGGAAAGCTCCCAGGGAGCCTGGGAATTTTCCGTGGACAAGGCGCTCATCTGTGTGGGCCGCAAGCCCAACATCGCGTCCCTGAATCTGGACGGCGCGGGGATCCGGCAGGAACGCGGGGGCATCCACGTCAACAGCCGCCTGGAAACCAGCCTGCCGGAAGTCTATGCCATCGGCGACTGCAATGGCCTGAGCATGCTGGCCCATGCAGCCTCGGTCCAGGGGGAAATCGCCGCGGAAAACGCCCTGGGAGAGAGCGTGGATTTCAACCCGGCCTCCATCCCTTCCTGCTTATACACCAGCCCCGAATGCGCCGGGGCCGGCCTGACCGAGGAGGAGGCCAAAATCCGGGGGCTGGACTACGTGACCGGCAAATTCCCCCTCCTGGCCAACGGCAAGGCCCTGATCATGAACCGCGGCAAGGGGTTCATCAAAATCATCGCCGGACGGGAGCGCAAGGAAATCCTGGGGGCGCATATCGTCGGCCCCAGGGCCACGGACCTCATCGCCGAAGCTGCCCTGGCCATAGAAATGAAGGCCACCGTTCAGGATGTCGTCAGAACCGTCCACGCCCACCCCACCGTGGCCGAAGCCTTCAGGGAAGCGGCCTTGGTCGTTGACCAGCGGGCCATCCACATCCTCAATAAATGAACATCCTGCGCCTTCCCGGCCATGATCCCGGGCTGAACCTGGCCACCGAGGAATATATCTTCAGGCGCGGCCCGGAAGAGGACTGCCTGCTCCTCTGGCGTAACCACAACACCATTGTGGTGGGACGGCACCAGAACAGCAGCGCGGAAATCAACAGAGCCTTCGTGGAGGAACAAGATATCCGGGTAGTGCGGCGCATCACCGGCGGCGGGGCGGTTTACCACGACCTGGGGAACCTGAATTTCTCTTTCATAACCGGCATCATCGGCAGCGCCGGGGTGGAGGAAGGGGGGCAGACGACCCTGGAGCGTTTCACCCAGCCCATCGCCGCCGCCCTCCGCGGCCTGGGGCTGCCGGCCGAGACCTCCGGCCGCAACGACATCCTGGCGGCGGGGCGCAAAATCTCCGGCAACGCCCAGGCCTTGCACCAACGGCGTCTCCTGCACCACGGCACCCTGCTCTTTGACTCCGACCTCTCCGTGCTCAGCCGGGCCCTACACGTCCAGGAAGACAAGATCGTGTCCAAGGGCATCCAGTCGGTAAGGAGCAGAGTGGCCAATATCCGGGAATTTCTTCCGGACCCGGATTTTTCCATCGAGAATCTGGCCGAAGAAATCCTCGCGAGCCTGACCCGCAACCGGTCTGTGCGGGAACTACGCCTCAGCCGGCAAGACCTGGAGGCAATCCGGGCCTTGAGCGAGGAAAAGTATGCCTCCTGGGAGTGGAACTTCGGCAGATCCCCGCCCTGCAACTTCAGAAACCGGCGAAGATACCCCGGCGGCTCGCTGGAGACGCTGCTGGAAGTGCGGGAAGGGCGGCTGGCCGCCTGCAGCTTCTTCGGCGACTTCCTGGCCCTGCGGCCAGCGGAGGAGGCGGCTGAACGCCTCCTGGGGCTGCGCTATGACCGCCAGGAACTGCGCGAAGCCCTGCTCCCCCTGCCCCTGCATGAATACTTTGGGAACATCACCCTGGAAGAGGCACTGGACTGCCTGCTGGGGGCTACGGAAGACCCTCCCACCAGCGCGTAGCCGGAATGCGGCCGGGGATCAATTTTTCCCCCATGAGGGGGGTGAGCAGATTGACGCCCCCATCCTCATCAGCCAGGGAGCGAAGCATACGGATGGACTCATCCCAGGGGTGCATGGCGAGGTCGAAGACTCCCCAGTGTACGGGAATCAACGCCTCGGCCCGGAGATCGTGGAAGGCCCGGATCACTTCTTCAGGGAACAGGTGTGTGCCCGGCCAGCCGGAACTCCAGCCGTCTATTTCCAGGAAAGCCAGGTCAAAGGGACCGTATTTCTCCCCCACAGCGCTGAAACTATCGCTGTACCCGCTGTCGCCGCTGATGAAGACTCGGCGGTTTTCCCCCTTCAGGACGTAGCCGGTCCACAAGCTGCTGTCGCGCGTTTTCAGGGTGCGGCCGGAAAAATGCCGGACTCGCTCCGCAATGACGCTGAGGCCGCTCTCGCGGAATTCGTCGCCCCAGCCAAGTTCGCGGATTTTTTCCCCGGGCACTCCCCATTTGCGCAGGTGCGCGCCCACGCCCAAAGGAACTATGAAGATGGTTTCCCAATCCCTGAGGTGGCGGATGGTGGAATACTCCAAGTGATCGTAATGATCATGGGTGATCAGCACATAATCAAGGGGCGGCAGGTCCTTGCGCTCCAACGGGCAAGGCCAGTAGCGCCGCACGACCAGGGGTACGGGCGCGGCATTGCCGAAAACCGGGTCAACCAGGAAACGACGGCCTTCCAATTCAACAATCATGGAAGAATGCCCCAGCCAGTACACCGCCAATTCTTCGGGGGCGGGGGCAAAGGAATCTCTGCCCAGCCGCAGCATGGGCAGAAGTTTTTTGGGGGAGTTGGCATAGGACAACAGAAAGCGGAGCCAACTGAAGCCGCCCTTGACGCGATCCGGATAAAAAGGCGTATCCTCATGGCTGTGGAATTTCCCATCGGCAAAATAGTGCAAATCTTCGTATGCGGAAAGGTCTTCCGGGGTCTGGCCGAATTCGCGCAACGCGCATCCCACAAGAAAAGACGCGGCCACCAGGGGGACGGCGGAGATGGCCGCAATGATCTTGTGGCGTCTTTTCATCTCATGGGGCTTACCAATTCATGAAAAATAGCACAAGGCCCGCCCGGGACCACGCGAACAGCAAAAAAGGAAGTCGCGACCATAACGACCCTTCACTTTCGGCGGGAACTTGAACAGGAAGGCAGATCCTGGTAATCTGCCACATGGCCGCTGGCTGGCGTTAACCCCAAAAGCGCTGCCGGAAGCTGGAAAATAAGGAGAAAAATCTATGAAAGGCCTGATTTTCGCTGGAATCCTGGTCGCAAGTTTTTTGCTCATATCCGCACAGCCGGCACATGCCGGAGTCATTTCCGACAAAATCGCGCAGGCCGAAAACTTTGTGACAGATTCCGCAATCACGACTGAACTAAAAGCCAGGTATCTGGCTGAAAAAGAACTGGATTCTCTGGACATCAAGGTGGAAACGGCACAGGGCGTAGTCACCCTGCGCGGACAAGTGCAAAAGGAATCGCAGTCCGTCACTGCCGTAAAAATCGCACGGGAAACCAAGGGAGTGGGCAAGGTGGTGAACAAAATCTCGGTCATGCCATGAGGCGCAAGCAGCCTTTGGGGCATGGGCGGCGGCCCTGCTGCTCCTTCTTCTGGGCTTTTTGGCTCCGGCTTAAGCTGTGGACACCCCTCGCTTATTTTCCAGGTAGCGGAAGCAACGGCATCCAGTGCGTCAACTCCACTATGTGATGGCCTACCAACGACATCCACTTGCCTTCCGGGGTATAGTGCCCCAAATCGGTATGGTGCCCGTATTCCGGATGCTCTCCATAGACTACGATAAGGGTGTTGTTTTTGGGGGCAGTGGCTATGGGACGCCAATCACCAGCCGGCCGAGGTGGACAGACCCGCTGAGGCACATTACGTGTGTCCACCCAGTCGTTCGTCTCTTCGTGCTTGCGAAAGAAGCATTCCCCGCGATGCCCCAGGAATTTACAGAACAAGGTTTCTTCTTCGTAGCGAGCCGCGTCTTCCGCTCTGGGGTTGAGAGCTGAAAAATGCTCGCATGATTCCTGGAGTTTTTTATCCGGGCCTGCGCCACAGACGACTATTATGGAGACGCTGCGGAGGGATGACATGGGATTCTCCTTTATTTCTTTATTCCGCCAAGTCCAGCCTGTTTGCATATATCACCTTCTCCCTGGAACAAGCAAACCGGTCTTTCGCTTCGCAAAAAGTAGTACCAGAATGGTACCGAATAGATCGTGTCCTTGCCCCGTCATGACCACAATTGTCAGAGGGTTGACCGGCAAAATCAATGATATTCGGCAAATAGGCAGCTTCAATCACAAGAATAACCTTATTTCTCAACAATTTTTTCAATAAACCCTTGATTTTTAGCGGTCATGGGGCTACAGGATGACAAATCCAACTTGCTCACTAGGAGGGTAAATCCATGACCAAAGCCGAATTCGTCAAAGCGCTGAAAGAAACCGCCAAGCTCAACTCCCTGGCCCAAGCCGAGGCCGCCTACAATTCCGTCTTCGCGGCCATTGCCAAATCCCTGAAAAAAGGCGAGGCCGTGACCATCGTGGGCTTCGGGAGCTTCAAAGTGGTGAAGCGGGCCGCCCGGAAAGGCCGGAACCCACAAACCGGTAAAGAACTCACCATCAAGGCTCACAAGGCCGTCAAGTTCACCCCGTCCAAAAAGATGAAGGAAAGCCTTTAGACCGCACACCATCTATGAAAGAAAAGGCCCCAGCGGAAAAGCCGTTAGGGCCTTTTCTAATTCGTGCGTTCCGCTGCTTAAAACGTCACGCGCAGACAGGCGGGAACGCGACTCCGGGACATCCACTCAATAAACTTTTTCATGTGTGACAGATTTTTCCAGGATAGGTAGTGACCTCATGAACTGCGCCCAAAAGTCGAGCCTGGGGTAGGGTCATTTTATGGCTATTTTTTTATTCAAACGTTGCCACCGCAACATACAACTACAATCATAGTTGTTATGCAGGATCGTGGGAGCGGGGCGGTCCTCACCGTATGGTCTGCTCTCATACCTTCCTGCCCCCTTGGTGGTGGTTCCCAAGGGGGCTTTTGTTTCTTTGCCGGGAATGTGACGGGGCCCCGCCTGACCGCCCGGATGAAAGGCGGGAAAACGATACCGCTGCCGCTTGGAGCCTAAGCCGAAGCGGAGGTTTTCATTCCTGCCGGGGAACTTGAACGAAAAAACAGATCCTGATACCTATCATAACCGAGCATAAAGCACAGGGGATAGGACTGGCGGATGACAACCCGGTTGAGCCGTGGGAGTGGCGGAGGCAAAGACGATAATGGAATTTATGAAAGACGCCGCGCTTATGCTGTTCGTCGCTACCGTGCATGTAGCGATGGTCCTGACGAAATTTTTCTTATTACACCTAATCGTGTCTTAATATGCACGCCACCTACCAAAAGAAGTGGTACAAGGGTAGTACAAAATCGGCATGGCAAACAAAAAAGGGCTTACGATTTCTCGTAATCCCTTGAATTTCCTGGCGCGCCGACAGGGATTCGAACCCCGGACCTACAGGTTCGTAGCCTGTTGCTCTATCCAGCTGAGCTACCGGCGCCCGTGGAAGTTGTCTTATACGCGCCGGGACTGAGACAAGTCAATCAATTTTTCACGCCACGTTCACTCCGCCAGGCAGGCCAAGCGCAGGCCGATGCCCAAGTTGCGCGTCTGCGGCGCCACCTCAAGGCGCGCCGTCAATCTGCACCCCCTGGCCTTGTTTCCATAACAGCCGCCCCTGGCCACCCGCCCTCGGCCTTGCTCCGGACCACTGGGGTCAATGGCTACGGGCGCCGGGTCATGGTCTTCGGAATACCAATCTTGGGTAAATTCCCAGACATTGCCCTGCATGTCGTATAGTCCCCAGGCATTGGGCTTTTTCCGGCCCACCTGATGGTGGAGCTTTCCGGCATTGCCGTCATACCAGGCATATTCTGCCAGATCCGCCGGGTCATCTCCAAAGGAATAGACCCCCCGGCTTCCGGCCCTGGCCGCATACTCCCATTCCGCTTCTGTGGGCAGGCGATACCTCTCCCGGCCTTCCAGGCGGTTCAGTCTATGGATGAACTCCTGGGCTTCTTCCCAGGAAAATGACTCCACCGGATGCCGGAGACTTTTGGTGTAGCTGGGATTCTCCCCCATAACCGCCACCCACTGAGCTTGGGTTACTTCATGGCGCCCAAGGTAAAAAGGCCGGCTGATCTTCACCAGGCGTCCGCCTCCGGCATCAGGAACACGGCCCGCTCCGGCTCCATCGGGTCCGCCGAATACGCCGGAAGCGCCCATCTGGAACTCTCCGGCTGGAATAAGGACGAATTCCATGCCCAGACTGTTTCTGAAACGCGACTCCGCAGCCAGGGCGGCCCAGTTGACGCCGAAAAAAATCATGACTCCCAGGAGAAGGGACAAAGGTGTGCGTTGCATTGACCTGCTTATATAATGGGAACGGCTTCCTGACAACTTTTGCCGGCAGACGGAGGGGGCAATGCCCTTGACGCCTGTCCCCGGCCTCGGATAGATTTATTGATATGCCGCTTTCCTCCGTGATCCCCGCCCTGGTCGAGACGCTGCTGGCCGATCCTCGGATACGCCAAGCCTTGGAATTCCTGCGCTCCGACCAGAAAACCGTATTACGGGAACTGAAAGAAATGGCCCTGGTTCCGGGGCCGCCCTTCAAGGAACACGAAGCCCGCTCCCCCATGTACCTGGAAAAATTGTCCGGACTAGGTTTGCGGGATTGCCGGGTGGATCGGGAAGGCAACGCTTACGGCTTCATTCAGGGCGAGGGCGGTAAAATCCTGCTGGAAGCCCACCTGGACACGGTATTTGAGGCCTGCGCCCCCCTGGCGGTTACGGAGCGGGACGGGCGGCTTTACTGTCCCGGCATAGGGGATGATACCGCCGGGCTGGCCCTTCTGCTTTCCGTGCTGCGGGCCGTCAGGCAAACCGGGCTGAAGCCCGTGCTGAGCGTCATGGCCGGCGGAACCAGCGGCGAAGAAGGGGAGGGAGATCTTCGAGGCCTCAAGGCTCTGCTGCGCGATCATCCGGAACTGAAGGCCTGCCTTTCATTGGAGCCGGGAACTTTGGGCGGAATCACCAAGGGAGGCATCGGCTCCAGACGCTATGAATTTATCTTTACCGGCCCAGGGGGACACAGTTGGCACGCCTACGGCCTACCCAGCCCCATCCACGCCATGGGCCGAGCTATCGCCAAGATCGCCGGGGTGCGCCTACCCGCTGAACCCAGGGCCAGCTACACCGTGGGACTCGCCGAAGGCGGCACCTCCATAAATTCCGTCGCCGGCCGGGCCTCCTGCAAACTGGATATGCGCTCCGGCGATGCCGCGGCCCTGGATCGCCTGGAGGAAGAGATGCTGACCCTGGTCAGGCAGGGGCTGGAGGAAGAAAACTCCTTCCGGGCGAGCAGCGGAAAGCAAGTCCGTCTGGAGATCAAACCCGCCGGCAAGCGACCGGGCGGGGACCAGCCGGATAATGCCCCGGTCGTGCAGGCCGCCATAAGCGTGTTCCAGGCTCTGGGCATCGCGCCCATACTTGAAGCCCCCGGCAGCACCAACGCCAACGCCCCCATCAGCCGCGGCACACCGGCCCTGACATTGCGTACCGGAGGTGAATGCGGCAACGTCCATGCCCTGGATGAATGGTTCAACCCCCAAGGCATGTATCAGGGCGCCCAGGCCACTCTGCTGTTGCTCTTCACCCTGGCCGGCCTGCGGGGCGTGACCGAACCCCTGCAACTACAATGAAAAAAATCTGGAACGCCTTGCTCTCCCGGCCTCTGCCCGGCCTCATCTTCTCCGTTCTGGGGCTGACCTACTGCCTGTTCATGTCCTTTGCCCCGGGCGCGGAGCTTCTCTGCCTGAGCAGCGGATGCGCGGCCTCACGCGCTTTGCGCGTTGCCGGCATTTCGCCTTGGTGGGCAGCGTCCCTGATCTTTTTTCTGCTGGCCGGACTTTGCGCCCTCCGCCTGCGTCTGGCGGCCAGGAGCCTGGCCGCCCTTTTCCTCGCGGGAGACATTCTCTTTCTCCTGGCCATGGCCGGCATCGGCCCCTGTGCCAGTTGTCTGTTCGTCGCCCTGCTCATCTTCTGCGCCTGGAAGAGCCTTTGGCCGGCCTCCTCCGGGCCGGCCAGATTCATCCGCCCGTTAACCGGCCTCTTGCAGACCGGCTGGTGCATACTCTTCATCATCAACCTGGGGGCGATCCTCGGCGAACTCCCCCCAAGCCCGCTACCCGGAACATCCGAAAACAAAAAAATCAGCCTCTATTTTTCTCCTTCCTGCCCGGCCTGTTTGACGGCCCTGCGCCAATTCTCCGAGTCCGCCATCCTATGCCCGATAGCGGAAAACGATGAGGATGCTCTGTTCATCGCCGCTTTGGCGGAAAAAATCCGGGACGGCAGTCCCACGCTTGAGGCCCTGGAAGAGCTCCTGGCGGACAGGCGGGACGGAAAGCTGCGACCGCCGACCATGACCCGGCTGGATACCCTCCGGCTCAGGGCCGGCTTGTGGCGTAACCAAGCCCTGGCCGCGCGCCACGGCGGACAGACCTTGCCGGTAATCGTCTTGAGCGGCCTGCCAGCGGCCTGGCCCAGCCCAGCCCCCGTCCGGCCGCCGGAAACAAAGCTGGACAGTCTTGCGCCCATCGCCCCAATCCCCACTCTGCCGCTGGACCTGGGCGAAACCCTGGAGTGCCCGCGTCATGATGAAGAGCCTTGCCAATGAGCATAAAAAACCTGCTAACCGAGTACCGGGAAAGGATCATTGCCGAATGGCTGACAGAGGTAGAGCGCGGCTACCCTTTGAGCTCCTCCGGGTATCTGCGCGCGACCTCCCACCCCTTTCTCAACCCGGCGGGATTGCGCCACCGCGAGGCCGTGGAGGCCATGCTGGATTATCTGCGCAATGAAACGGCGCGGGAAGACCTGACCTGTGCCTTGGAGGAACTCATGCGGGTGCGGGCGGTGCAGGATTCCACCCCGGAAGCCGGCTTCGCCTTGATCTATGCCCTGAAGCACATCCTCCACCGAATCTGCGGTCCGGAACTGGAAGAACAGGCCAAAAACGCGGGGCTGGAGGAGTTCCTCCGTCTGGAAAAAACGCTTGACGGCCTGATGCTCCTGGCCTTGGACGCTTATGTGCGCTGCCGGGACAAGGTGGCTGAATTGCGTGTGGAGGAACTCAAGCGCCGCCACTCCCAGATCTTTCGCCTGGCCGGCCTGTCTGGCTGATATTAAGGGAGAAAGGCATGTTCGTCGCTCTGCTCGCCGCCGCCACCCTGGGGCTGACCGCCTGGATGGGCGCTATGGCCGGGCTTCAGCCCTTTTTCGGCATTGTCCTGCCTTACGCCGCGACCCTGATTTTTCTGGCCGGCTTCATCCGGCGGGTGTTCATCTGGGGCAAATCCCCCGTGCCCTTCCGCATACCCACGGTAGGTGGGCAGCAGCGCTCCCTGGAGCGGATCCGGCAAAACCGCCTGGATGCGCCCTATACTCCGCTGGAAACCGTCTGCCGCATGGTCCTGGAGGTATTGACCTTCCGTTCCTTGTTCCGCAACAGCGCCTCCAGGCTGACCGAGGAGCGCGGGCTGGTACAATGGTCCTCCAAGTGGCTCTGGGGGTTTGCCCTGCTTTTCCATTATTCTTTTCTGCTGATCTTCCTCCGGCATTTCCGCTTCTTTCTGGAACCTGTCCCGGCCTGCCTCCAGGCCTTGGAGACCCTGGACGGGATCTTCCAGATCGGGGTTCCCCGTTTTTACCTTTCCGAGGCCCTGCTGGGCGCGGCCCTGCTCTTTCTCATCGGCCGCCGCCTGCGCGGCTGGCTCTCCCATATCTCGCGGGCCGCGGATTTCTTCCCCCTTTTCCTGATCCTGGGGCTGGCCGGCAGCGGCATCTGTCTGCGCTATTTCGACAAGACCGACATCACCTCCGTGAAGGTGTACATCATGGGACTTACCCGCCTGCATCCGGAAATCGCCGGGGAAGCGGGGCCGATGCTCTATCTGCACCTAGCCTTTCTCTCCGCCCTGCTAATTTACTTTCCTTTCAGCAAGCTCATGCACATGGGCGGCATTTTCCTTTCCCCCACCCGGAATCTACCCAACAACTCCAGAGGGACACGCCACCTGAACCCCTGGAATGCCCCGTCACCCTACCGCGGTTACAAGGAATACGAGGATGAATTCCGCGAGGTCATGGCCGCGGCTGGCCTGCCTCTTGAAAAAAAACCGGAAGCCCATGCCTAAAATACCCCCTCCCGCCGAACTGTTGCGCGGTCTGCGCCTCGCCCCACCGGACGGCCGGCTGCCCGACTGGATGGACGCTAAGCCGGACTTTGTTCCAGGTTCCTACGCTTACCCGGCCAGGGAAGACACCCTGCGCGGTCTGGGGTTCCCCAACGCCCATGCCTGGAACCCGGCGGAAGAGGACTGGGGGCTGCCTCCGGACTGGGAGGATATTATCCATCGCGGATTGAAGGAACGCCTGGAAAAATACCGCTCCTTGCGACTGTTCATGGATATCTGTGTACGTTGCGGGGCCTGCGCCGACAAATGCCATTTCTTCCTGGGCAGCGGCGACCCCAAGAATATGCCGGTATTGCGGGCCGAACTCCTGCGTTCGGTTTACCGCCGGGATTTCACAACCGCCGGACGGCTTCTGGGCAGGGTCGCCGGAGCGCGCCGCCTGGACCCATCAATCATCAAGGAATGGTTTTACTACTTTTACCAGTGCACGGAGTGCCGGCGCTGTTCCCTCTTCTGCCCCCACGGCATTGACACGGCGGAAATCACCATGGCTGTGCGCGAGCTTTTGCTGGAATTGGGACTGGGGCTGAACTGGATCATGGAGCCGGCGGGCAACTGCCAGCGCACCGGCAACCACCTGGGCATCCCGCCCCATGCCTTCAAGGAGATTGTGACCTTTCTCTGCGGCGACATAAAAGAGATCACCGGCCTGCGCATCAACCCGCCCATCAACGAAAAAGGGCACGAGATCCTCTTCATCACCCCCTCGGGGGATATCTTCGCCGACCCCGGCATTTATACCTTCATGGGCTATCTAATGCTTTTTCACGAGCTGGGACTGGACTACACCCTTTCCACCTATGCCTCGGAGGGCGGCAATTTCGGTTCCTTCGCCTCCAACGCCCTGATGAAAAAACTCAACGCCAAGATGTACGCCGAGGCCGAACGCCTGGGCGTGAAGTGGATCCTGGGTGGCGAATGCGGGCACATGTGGCGGGTGGCGCACCAATACATGGACACCATGAACGGCCCGGCGCCCAAAAACCTGGAAACCCCGCGCAGCCCCGCCACCGGCACGCTCTTCAAACATGCCGCCTCCGCCAAGATGGTGCACATCGCCGAGTTCACGGCCGATCTCATCCAGCATGATCACCTGAACCTGGACTCTTCCCGCAACGACCACCTGACGGTCACCTTCCACGACTCCTGCAACCCCGCCAGGGCCATGGGGCTGCTGGAAGAACCCCGACAGGTGCTCAGGCGGGTCTGCAACAATTTCGTGGAAATGCCCGAAGACACCATTCGGGAACGCACCTTCTGTTGTGGATCCGGCTCCGGCCTGAACACCGATGAAATCATGGAGGCACGCATGCGCGGAGGGCTGCCCCGCGGGCATGCCCTGCGCTATGTCCAGAAAAAATACGGAGTGAACGCCATGACCTGCATCTGCGCCCTGGACCGGGCCAGTTTGCCGCCGCTCGCCGATTACTGGGCGCCGGGGGTGACGGTGACCGGGCTGCATGAGCTGGTGGGCAACGCCCTGATCATGAAAGGCGAAAAAAAGCGCCTGACCGACCTGCGCCAGGAGGATCTGCCGGTGGTGGACGCCGAAGAAGAACCGGTAAAGGAAAATGACCATGTATAACGTCAAGGCCATCCTGACCGGTCTGCTGGTTTTTATGGCAATCTTCACCTCGCCCTTCTGGTTGAACCAGCTAGGCGTGGATTACAAGCGTCCGGCCCTGGCCATGCCCGTGGGCGAAAAAGAATGCCTGGCCCCCACGGACTATATGCGCGGCGAGCACATGCGCTTGCTGAACGAATGGCGCGATCTGGCCCTGCGCCAGGGAGAGCGACTGTATACCGATGCCCGAGGCAGGACTTGGGAGATCAACCTGCAAAACACCTGCCAGGGCTGCCACAATGACCGGGCCGCCTTTTGCGATGCCTGCCATGTGAGCAACAGCGTAAGTCCCTACTGCTGGAACTGCCACCTCGAAGCCAAAGGGAAATCATAATGGTTCGGCGCGACTTTCTGCGGAAAACCAGCCTTTCCGGCCTCGGAATCGCGGGCCTTGGGAGCATCGGGGGCTTCGCCGGCCTGGGGGGACTGATCGCCAGAACCGCCTCCACCGAAACTCCGACGGCAGGCTCCACCCGCTGGGGGCTGGCCATCCTCACCACCGACTTCAGCCGGAACCCGGAGATCATCAAAGCCTGCCACCAGGCGCACAACGTGCCGGATATTCCCGATAAAAAACAAAAAATTAAATGGATCTGGGAAGATAACGCGCAAGCGGCCTTTAGCGAAGGGTTACCTTCGCGCCTGGCCGGAGAACTGGAAACGCGCTCCTTTCTCCTCTTGTGCAACCACTGCGCGAATCCGGCCTGCGTCCGGGTTTGCCCCACCAGGGCGACCTTCAAACGCTCCGACGGCATTGTGGCCATGGATTACCACCGCTGCATCGGCTGCCGCTTCTGCATGGCCGCCTGCCCTTACGGCGCGCGCAGCTTTAACTTCCACAACCCTGCACCCTATCTGCCCGCTTCGCATCCGGCCTTTCCCGCCCGGATGCGCGGGGTGGTGGAAAAATGCGCCTTTTGCTCCGAGCGTCTGCCTCTGGGACTAGCTCCTTATTGTGTAGAGGCCGCCAAGGACGCCATGATCTTCGGCAACCTGAACGACCCGGACTCGGAAATTTCCCACGCCCTGCATGGGCGGCTCAGCCTGACCCGCAGGCCGGAATTGGGAACAGGCCCAAGCGTTTACTACATCTTGTGAGAAAGAGCTAAAAAAATCATGCTGGAACTTGCCCTCAGACCTTCACCCCGTTTCCGCCTCTGGCTGGCGGCCCTGGCCGTCCTTCTGGTCGCCGGCCTCATCGCCTATCTCGTCCAGAGCAAAGCCGGACTCTCGGTCACAGGGCTTTCCCGCGATGTCTCCTGGGGCCTATACATCTCCCAATTCACATACTTTGTGGGGGTGGCCGCCGGCGCGGTTATGCTGCTTCTGCCAACCTATTTTCACCACTACCAGGATTTCAAAAAACTGATCATCCTGGGCGAATTCATGGCCGTTGCCGCAGTGGGCATGTGCCTGCTCTTCATTTTCGCGGATCTCGGCCAACCCCAACGCATCCTGAACATTCTCCTGCATCCCTCGCCCAAATCGGTCATGTTCTGGGACATGCTCGCCCTCTCCGGCTACCTGCTCCTGAATCTGGTCATCGGCTGGACCACCCTAAAAAGCGAACAGCACGACCTCCCCCCGCCGCCATGGATCAAGCGCCTAATCTGGATCTCCATCTTCTGGGCCTTCTCCATCCACACCGTCACCGGCTTTCTCTACGCCGGTCTGCCCGGACGCCCTTACTGGTTTACCGCCATCATGGTTCCACGCTTTCTGGCCTCGGCCTTCTGCTCCGGCCCGGCCATCCTCCTCCTGCTCTGCCTGGCCCTGAAAAAATTAGCCGGCTTCACCCCCGGCGACCGAGGCGTGCGCGGCCTAACCACCATCATCACCTACGCCTTGGGTATCAATATCTTCTTCTACGCCATGGAACTTTTCACCGCCTTTTACAGCGGCATCCCCGGTCATGCCCGGCCCATCGTCTTTCTATTCAGCGGGCACGAAGGACAGATCTACTGGATTAATTACTGGATGTGGGCCTGCGCGGGCATGGGCATCTCTTCCCTATTTCTGCTCCTCAACCCCCAAACCCGGCACCATCCGCAAATCCTGCCCTGGAGCTTGGGGTTCCTGGTAACCGCCACCTGGATCGACAAAAGCCTGGGACTGATCATCGGCGGCTTCACCCCCAACACCTTTGGGGGCATCACCGAATACATCCCCAGCCTCACCGAAATCTGCATCACCCTGGGGGTGTATGCCGCCGGCCTGATCCTCCTCTCCGTCCTCTGGAAGATCGTCCTGGAAGTCCGAAGGGGGCCCTGATGCCCATACCCTTTTTCTCCATCATCACCGTTTGCCTGGATGCTCCAAGGTTGGAGGATACTTGTTCCTCCATCGTCCGGCAGACTTTCCAAGATTTTGAATGGATTGTCATTGACGGCGGATCAGCTTTGAACAACCTGCAAATTTTCCAACAGTACAAAAACCGTCTGGATGCCTTTGTCTCAGAAAACGATGCCGGTCTGTATGACGCCATGAATAAAGGGCTGGCTCGCGCCCAAGGGCTCTTCGTAAATTTTATGAATGCCGGGGATGCCTTTGCCCGGCCGGATATTCTGTCCCAGGCCCATAAAACTCTCAAATCCGCGCCGGATATCGACGTGCTCTACGGCGAGGTCTGCATCCTCCGCGCCGACGAAAAAATAATCAGCCTCACGCCCGGCATCCTGGACAAAAACTTCTTCCGTAACCGCACCATCAGCCACCAGGCGGCTTTCATCAGGAAAAGCATGTTTGAACGCTTCGGCCTCTACGACACCGGCCTGAAAATAACCGCGGACTATAAGCATTTTTTGAGCATGTTTATGGGGCAGGCCAAGTTCGCGCGCCTGGAGGCGGTGGTGGCCGTCCAGGAAGGGACCGGCAAATCCGTGCGCCAGGCGGATTTGCTCTTCCAGGAAAGAAGGCTGGTCAAGGCGGAAATGGAGGAGTTTTTCCGGGACTGAGTTATTTTTGCCACGAAGTGAAGCGCTCTTGAAACATCCCGGAGGGTTTGCCAGGAGCTTGACAGAAGGCATCACCGAATATAACCTGCACCCCGAATGGAGAGGTGTCCGAGCGGCTGAAGGAGCTCGCCTGCTAAGTGAGTGTACGGGCTTAAACCTGTACCGAGGGTTCAAATCCCTCCCTCTCCGCCAAATAAGAGTTTAAGAAAGTCTGTCAAAGTCTAAAAAGCCTTGGCAGACTTTGATTTTATGGGGATACCCTGTCTAAATGCGTCTATCAAAATCTATTGACATATACTTGAAATGGGGGCATTTTAGGGGGCATGGTTTGAATGATGAAAAAACGTACCTTGAAAATGCCCCCATGCGAGCAACACTTACTGACACGGCCATAAAAAACGCCAAGCCCCGATCCAAGGCCTATAAGCTCTCGGATGGCGGCGGCTTGTATCTGGAAGTTTCCCCGGCGGGTGGTAAACTGTGGCGGCTCAAATATCGCTTCCAAGGCAAGGAAAAACGCTTGTCTATCGGCGTTTACCCCTCCATAGGACTGAAAGAAGCCCGCGCTAGGCGTGATGAAGCCAAGGAACGACTTGCGGACGATATTGACCCCAGCGCCGCCAAGAAAGAAGCCAAAAAGATAGCTGCCGCCTTTGAGCGTGAACAAGCGGCCACTTTTGAAGCTGTAGCCCGCGAATGGTACGCTAAAAAGACCACAACTCTTACACCCGGCCATCAAAAAGCACTCCTTTCCCGCTTGGAAAACCAACTTTTCCCCTATATTGGGGGCATTCCCCTTTCCAAGCTGGAACCTGCCGATATTCTCGCCGCCGTGCGCCATGCCGAGAAGCGTGGTTTTATTGAAGCCGCTCGACGCCTGGCACAGCTTGCCGGGCAGATATGCCGCTATGCTCGCCTTGTGGGGTATGCCAAGTATGACGTGGCCGCCGGGCTGGTAGAGGCTCTGCCACCTGTTCAAACAGAGCATCACGCGGCAATAACGGACCCTATAGAAGTCGGGCACCTTCTACGGGCCATTGATGGATATAGGGGAGATGTCAGCATTTCCTATGCCCTGCGCATCCTGCCGTATGTTTTTGTGCGCTCTGGGGAGCTTAGGGGGGCGGAATGGTCAGAGTTTGACCTGGAGGCCGCCGAATGGAAAATACCCGCCGCCAGGATGAAAATGCGGCAACCGCACATTGTTCCCCTAGCCCGGCAGGTGGTCAGTTTGTTGACAGCCCTGCGCGAATACTCCAGGGGTGGAAAGCTGGTATTTCCAAGCCCATTCAGCGCTACACGCTACATATCGGATGTTGGCCTTTTGAATGCCCTGCGCCGTATGGGATACAGTAAGGGAAAAATGACTATACACGGTTTTCGCAGCATGGCGTCAACCCTGCTGAACGAGCGGGGCTACCGCCCGGACGTGATAGAAGCGCAGCTTGCCCACGGTGAAAAGAATGCGATCCGGGGCGCGTATAACAGGGCCGAATACCTGCCGGAGCGCCGGAAAATGATGGACGAGTGGGCCGATTATCTGGACGAACTGAGAGATATGGAGTGATAAAATGACCGATTGGATAAAACTATCCCTGGTGGCAGATGCTTACGATTTGACGCTTGACCGCTGCGCCGAGCTTGCTCAGCATGTGGCCTGTGCCTATGACCAAAAGCCGGAACAAAAATCATCTCTTCCCTTCGACCCGGAGCTGCACCCACTCCCTGAGGGCATTGATAAGGGAGAATGGGTTGACGACGACAGGGAGCGGGCAAACCTGGGAGCAAGGCTTATCCTTGATGAGGACCAGAGCATAAAGAAAACTATGGGCCAATTTGAAGGCCGGACAATCGATCCACTTGTGGCCTCAGCCTTATTCTCCCTCGTCAAGGTGGATAAGGCTGAGGCTGTCCGTTTTCTTGAATTGAATGTCCGTTCCATGCAAAATGAGGTTGATGGCTTAACCAGACGCTTTGTTGACAGTATTCTGGCTTCCGCCCCTGGCGCCGCACTCACAGCTGACAGTTCTCCAGAAGCCCAAAACATGCCCACCACTACGACAACCGAACAAAGCTCCATGGCTCAAGGCGGTTCCAGGCCGGAAACTAACAAAATCAAGGCTACAAATGAAGCCTGTATAAAAATTGCTGACTCAATTCAGTGTCACCTTGATAGCAGTGGCAAAGCCGAGGCGGACCACTACGCGCGCGCGCGTATCGTAAAAGCGGAAGCCCGGCAATAAGCCCCCTGCACCACCTACAAGCCCCGTTTCCGGCATTTCCTCACATGGGGGGGGAGCGGGGCTTTCTCACGTTCAGGGGCTTTTCAGGGGCAAAAGAAAAGGCGACACAGGGCCGCCTTTCAGGTTGGTAAAGTGACGGCCCTCAATCTGAAAGGCCTTGCAAGCCAAGGATGGAAATATCTTCGTCTACATCCGGCCAATGTACGCCGTACCCTCTGCCTATCAACTGCCAGTTTGAGCGTTGGGTTACATCTGCCGAGAGGAGCCGGGGGAACCAGGCCAAGGGCGCTGAAATCGTCCTGCCGTCCGCCAGGTCAAACATGACGGAATCACTATCAAAACGGACGCCCATGGCGGTATGATCAAGACTTGGGGCTAAAGAAGCCATTCCATGCCTCCAGAAGAAATTCCTTGTGTTCCTTCACAAGCGCAAGAAGCTCCGTGATTTCGTGCGGCCTGAAACCATATGACATTGCCAGGCGGATATTTGCAAGCCATATCTTGGCCTCTTTCTCCCCTGCCTCAATATGGATGTGCGCCGGCTCTCCGGTTTCCCGGCTGAAAAAGAAGAATCTATATGGCCCTATGCGTAGTATTGTCGGCATACCGCCTCCAGTTCACAGATAGCAACTCCCCCCGACCATGGCAAGGCGTATTATTCCCCCTCTGCCGGGCCTTCCCCTGCTGGCGGACCCTCCCCCTCGTCATATAACCGCTTGGTCCTCACGCCCAGGGCGGTGCCGATGCGTCCGAGAGTGGATAGGCGACATTCGGAGATACCCTCATCCTGCCGGGCCCTGTTGATAGTTGCGCTTGAAAGCCCTGTTAACGTCACCATTTCACGGACGGCCATTTTTTTCTTTTTCATCAATGCCTTTATATTGCTAGTAAACATGGCATTTATCCTCCTAAAAATGTTTTCATAAACTAAAATTATTTCTTGACATAAACGTGGTTATATACTAAAACATACTCAAGACAAGGGCAATAAAAAAACGGCCTCTGGCCCAGTGTTACGAGCACCAGACCAGGGCCTAACCACCCACCAGACCTAAACAGGAGGTCAGCATCATGGCTCAGAGCATCATAACCCCCAGCAGCGTCAACAGCAACCCCGCCGTCATCGAGTATTTCCCGAACTCCTGGCGCTACCGGATCATCGACGACACGGCCCCTTATGCCGAGTGTGGCGTGATCGAGCATCTGGACAACCCGCACTATGACCCCGTTTTTCACGGCAAGCTCCGGGCGCTCAAGGACACCAGGGAAGGTTGCTGGCGGAGCGTCCGCACCCTGACG